>OIZT01000189.1_pt1 | contig 43453 bp, 41 predicted proteins | sample 1588611 | NCBI WGS metagenome assembly OIZT01 (sample SAMN03283278) | human gut metagenome | biome: human-associated habitat; material: feces | host: Homo sapiens | place: Peru | collected 2012
CAGCCGGGGGGCGGGAATCTTGTAAATATCGCAGGTCACATCGTAGCGGTGCAGCAGCCGGGCGAACTTTTCCTCGGACAATGTCATGGGCGTCGCCATAACACCGATACCGCCGCCGGGATATCGGTCTGCCGCCAGCTTCAGGGCCGGCTCAATGCCAACAATAATGAGGTCGGGGTATTTTTCCCGCAGCTCCTTTACGGCGGCGGAGGTGGCGGTGTTGCAGGCGATGACCAGAGCTTTCAGCCCACGGGCCATGAGCTTTTCCGCCACCGCAAAGCTCAGCGCCTGGACCTCGGCCTTGGTGCGGATGCCATAGGGTGCGTTGGCGGAATCGCCGTAATATAAAAATTTTTCATTGGGCATGACCCGCCGCAGATGCCGCAGCACACTGATGCCGCCCACGCCGGAGTCGAAGACCCCAATATAATCCTCCTTGGTATTCAACTGCAACACCAGCTTTGTCTGTAGATTTTCTTTTTCATAGGGGATATCTGTTGAACATGATTATAGCAAAAAGCAGACCGGAATGCAAGCCGGGAACGCGCTTTCTCCCCTTCCCGCAGACATACAGCAGGGGGCACCCGACAATGGCGGATGCCCCCTGTATTCTTATGCTTCCAGCGCCTTTGCACCCTGGAATTCTACGTGCAATGGGAGGATCTCCCAGTTGTGCTCGGTGATCTTTGGCAGCTTCTCCGTCAGGATTCCGGAGAGGGCGGGGTTGCGGGTCATGACCAGCAGCGTGGGGCCTGCGCCGGAGAGGCAGAAGGCTGCGCCGGTGGTGCGGACCAGAGCCTCGATTTTTTCATAGTCCGGGATCAGCTTCTTCCGGTAGTTCTGGTGGAGCCTGTCCTGCATGGCGTTGCGCAGCAGCTTTTCATCCCCCAGCTCCAGAGCCTTCAGGACCATGGCGCCGTGGGAGATATTGTAGATGGCATCCGCCCGGGACACCTGCTCCGGCAGCACGGAACGGGCCAGAGATGTGGCCAGGTTGAAGTCCGGCACAAGGGCCAGGAATTCCCAACCGGGATGCAGGGGGAAGCTGACCGTGACCGGCAGGCCGCTGTCCACCATGGAGGCCGTCAGGCCGCCGTAAAAGGCCGGTGCCAGGTTGTCCGGGTGGCCCTCCATGGCGTTGGTGATGTTCAGCAGGCCCTGGGTGGAGAGCTTGCTGCCCCGCAAAATATTGGCACCCATGGCTCCGGCTACCAGCAGGGCGGCGGAGGAGCCCAGGCCTCTGCAAATGGGAATGTGGGCATCAATGTGGATCTTGACCCCCCGGACCTCTTCACTGAGAGAGGCCAGCACAGCGCAATAGGAGGTATAGGCCAGGTTGTCCGGACCACAGTAGGCCTCGTCGCAGCCGGTGATCTCCAGCCCCTCCTGGGTCTCCTCAAAGGTCACATCGGTGTAGAGGCTCAGGGCGCAGCCGAAGGCATCGAAGCCGGGGCCTAGGTTGGCCGTGGTGGCCGGGACCCGGACGGTTACTTTGTTCATGCTCTTTCTCCTTTATCTGTTCAGTACGTGCTCCAGCATTTTTTCCTTGGGGATCACGTCGGTGTGGAGCTCAGGCTTGCCCCGCAGGGAGGCCAGATTCTTGGGGATGGGGACGCCGGTCAGGGCGTGCAGCCGCTCCATGCGTTCATACTCCGTACCCTGGGTGTCTCCGCCGATGGCATTAAGCACGGTGGTGGAGAACTTGTAGGGGGAGGCGGTGGAGAGGACCACCATCTGATTTTCTCCCCTGTTCTGCTCGGCGACGAACCAGCCGGAGGCGGTGTGGGGATCCATCAGGTAGCCGTAGTCCCGGTAGACCCGTCCGATCACGGCCTGGGCATCGCCATCATCGCAGAATCCGGCACCGAACTCCTTCTGGATAGCGGCAAGGAGGGTTTCGGGGACCGTATAATAGCCCCTCTCGTTCAGGTCCTTCATCAGTCCGGCCACCAGGGCGGTGTCCCCGGAGAGCAGATACAGCAGCCGCTCCAAATTGGAGGACACCAGGATGTCCATAGAGGGAGAGGTAGTTTTCAGCAGGGGACGGCGGCGGTCATAGGTGCCGGTGGTGATGAAGTCCGTCAGCACGTTGTTGGCGTTGGAGGCGCAGTAGAGCCGACCCAGGGGCAGACCCAGCTTCTTGGCCAGATATCCGGCCAGAATGTCCCCAAAGTTGCCGGTGGGAACGCTGAAATCCACCTTGTCGCCCAGGGTAATGGCTTTCCGGTCCAGCAGATCCCGGTAGGCCCGGAAATAGTACATGATCTGGGGGGCCAGACGGCCGATGTTGATGGAGTTGGCGGAGGACAGCCGGAAGGGAAGGAGCTTACCCTGGGTATCGTGGAAAATGTTCTTCACCCCGGTCTGGGCATCGTCGAAGTTCCCCTCCACGGCGCAGACGGAGACATTCCGGCCCTCCTGGGTCACCATCTGGGCCCGCTGGACCTGAGAGACGCCGCCCTGGGGGTAGAATACACAGATGCTGACCCCGGGCACATCCTGGAAGCCTACCAGAGCCGCCTTGCCGGTGTCTCCGGAGGTGGCGGTGAGGATACGGATCTCCTCCTGAATGCCCTTTTTCTTCTTGGCGGCGGTGAGAAGCTGGGGCAGCATGCTCAGAGCCACATCCTTAAAGGCGGAAGTGGGGCCCCGGAAGAGCTCGCAGACCGTCATATTCCCCACAGCCACGGAGGGAGTCAGGTCTTCGGTCTCGAATTTGCCGGTGTAGGCCTTCTTGACCAGTTCGCCCATATCCGGAATGTCCGGCAGCAGGGCAGAGAGGATCATCTCGGACATGCCCTGGCTGCTCTTTTGCAAGCACCCCTGCCAGTCAAAGGCAGGAATGGACTTCGGCACATAAAGGCCGCCATCCGGCGCAAGACCGTTGAGAACTGCCTGAGCGCTGTCAACGGCGGGGGACATTCCCCGGGTAGAAATGTAATCCATAGCAAAACCTCCTGTATATTTGCACAAAAGAAATGGAAAACCAAGGGAAAGCATTGCATTTCCTTGCAATTGCATTTTTCGTAGGTATATGATATACTGACTAATACAAAAAAGCAAGTGTTTTTCCCAGAGATACACGCTGAAAGAATTTGCAGGAATGGAGAGAAAATTATGCGAATTGGACTACTGGGCTTCGGTACCGTGGGCAAGGGGGTCTACGAGATCATATCCTCCCGGGAGGATATGACCGTTACCAAGGTCCTGTGCCGCCGGGACCTGGAGCTGTCCGACGCCGTGGTGACCCACGACTTTGCAAACATCCTGGAGGATGAGACCATCGACACTGTGGTGGAAGCCATTGGCGGACTGCATCCGGCTTACGAGTATGTCCGCTCCGCCATTCTGGCAGGAAAGAATGTGGCTACCGCCAACAAGGCCCTCATTGCGACTTACTATGACGACCTGATCCCTCTGGCCCAGGAGCGGGGCGTTCTGCTGCGGTGCACCGCCTCTGTAGGCGGCGGCATCGGCTGGCTTTCGGAGCTGGAGCGGGCGGGCCGGATCGAGAAGATCCACCACGTAGGCGGCATTATGAACGGCACCTGCAACTATATTCTGGACTCCATGACCCGGCTTGGCCTTGGCTACAGCGAGGCGCTGAAGCAGGCCCAGGCCCTGGGCTATGCCGAGGCGGACCCCACCACGGATGTGGAGGGCATCGACACCTGGCACAAGCTCATCGTCTCCGCCAACATTGGCTTCGGCGTCAGCCTGGATACTTCCCATATTCCCGCTGCCGGTATCTCCCGGATCAAGGCTGAGGATGTGGCCAATTTCAGCGCCAACGGCCTGCAATGCAAGCTGGTGTCCACGGCGGATTGCTGCGGCGGCAGCTACTGCGCCTTCGTTCAGCCCACACTGTATCCTCTGGGCCAGCCGGAGGCGGCGGTGCCTGCCAACTACAATCTCATCACCCTGGAGGGGAATGTGTCCGGACGTCAGAGCTTCTTTGGTCAGGGTGCCGGTCGGTATCCCACGGCCTACAATGTGGTCCAGGACTGCGTGGATTTCACCCTGGGCAAGGGCTTCTACCGGGGCTACGGCCGGAAGGTTCCTGTGGACAACAGCGTAAAGATGCGCTATTACGTCCGGGGCACCGAGGATGCCTGGCTGAACGAGCACAGGAGGGCCCACTGGGGCGCTGCCGTCGTCACGGAAGAGGTCAGCGTGGAAGAGATGCACCGGTGGCTGAAGGAGCATGAGGAAGCGTTCATCGCGGCCTTTGTCTAAGAAAGAAGGATATGATATGAAAGTAGTCAAATTCGGCGGCTCCTCCATGGCGGACGCGGGCCAGTACCGAAAGGTCCGGGATATACTGCTGGCGGATCCGGAGCGGCGGGTGGTCATCGTCTCCGCTGCCGGCAAGCGGAACAAGCAGGACCACAAGATCACGGACCTGCTGTATCTGTGCTTCGCCCACACCCAGTACGGTGTGGACTGCTCCGGCGTCTTTGAGATGATCACCTCCCGGTACCGGGAGATCATCCGTGACCTGGGCCTTACCATCGACTTGGAGCCGGAGTTTGCGGCCTTGAAGGCCAAGCTGGACAAGAAGGCCATTACCCAGGATGAGCTGGCCTCCCGGGGCGAGTATTTCTCCGCCAGGCTCATGGCGGACTTCCTGGGCTTCCAGTTCATCGACGCGGCGGACTGGATCCATTTCCGCTTCGACGGCACCGTGGACCAGGAGAGCAGCTATGAGGCCCTGCGGATCCTGGTGAGCGGCCCCGGCGTGGTGATCCCCGGCTTTTACGGCCAGCTCCCTGACGGGAAGATCAAGACCTTCACCCGGGGAGGCAGCGATATCACCGGCGCACTGGCGGCGGCGGCTCTGGATGCCGATGTCTACGAGAACTGGACCGACGTGTCCGGCATCCTGATGGCGGACCCCCGGATCGTGGACAATCCCCAGACCATCCCGGAGGTCACCTACGACGAATTGCGGGAGCTGAGCTACAGCGGCGCTCAGGTCCTCCACGAGGGAACCATCTTCCCTGTCCGGGAGAAGAACATCCCTCTGAACATCCGCAATACCAATGCCCCCCAGGATCCGGGCACCATGATCCGGGAGCGGTTTGACGGGGATTCGGATCCCCACCGGTTTATCACCGGCATCACCGGCAAGAAGGACTTCTCCATCATCGCGCTGACCAAGCGGGGCATGAGCAGCCAGGTGGGTGTGCTGCGGAAGGTTCTGACGGTGCTGGAGCGGCATAATATCAGTGTGGACTATGTGCCAAACGGCATCGACAACGTGTCCGTGGTCATGCCCACCGAAGCCGTAGCCTCCAGCCTGTATACCATCCTGGGAGAAATTCAAAAGGAAGTGGAGCCGGACAATATGGTGGTCTACGACCAGATCGCTGTGGTTGCCGCCGTAGGCCGGAAGATGGCGTTCCGTCCCGGTATTTCCGGCCAGATCTTCGCCACCCTGGGCCAGGCGGGGATCAACATCCGCATGATCAACCAGGGCCCCGACGAACTGAACATTATCTTCGGCGTAGACAACCGGGATTTTGACAGCGCCATTAAGGTGCTGTATAACAGCTTTGTGAAATAAGGAGGAATATTGCAATGAAACAGTATACCGTTGCCGTCCTGGGCGCTACCGGCGCTGTGGGACAGGAAATGATCAAGATCCTGCAGGAGCGGAACTTCCCTGTGGGCAAGCTGAAGCCCCTGGCCAGTGCCAGAAGCGCCGGAAAGACCCTGAAATTCCGGGGGGAGGACGTGACCATCGAGGAGGCCCGGGACGAGGCCTTTGAGGGCGTGGACATTGTGCTGGGTGCCGCCGAAAATGACATCGCCAAGCGGTTTGCCCCTGCCATCGTAAAGGCCGGAGCCGTGTTTGTGGACAATTCCTCCGCCTTCCGCCTGGACCCCAAGGTGCCCCTGATCGTGCCCGAGATCAACCCCGAGGATGTGAAGGACCACCATGGGATCATCAGCAATCCCAACTGCTCCACCATCATCACCGTCACCGCCGTCAACGCGCTGAACGCCCTGTCTCCCATCCGCGCCATGACCGCCTCTACTTACCAGGCAGTGTCCGGTGCCGGTGCCGGCGGCCCCATTGAACTCATGGCCGAGGTGGATGCCCTGCGGGAGGGCAAGACCTATGAACCCAAAGTTTTCTCCCACCAGATCGCCTTCAACCTGATCCCCCAGATCGGCGGCGAGCAGTTCGAGGGCTACACCAGCGAGGAAATGAAGATGCAGAACGAGGGCCGGAAGATCATGCACCTGCCGGAGCTGAAGGTCAGCTGCACCTGCGTCCGTGTCCCCGTGGTCCGCAGCCACTCCATCTCCGTCAGCCTCCACTTTGATAAGCACATCTCCGTCAAGGAGGCCCAGGAAGCCATTGCCAAGGCCCCGGGCTGTAAGCTGGTGGACGACCTGGCCAGGAAGCAGTACCCCATGCCCCTGGATACCTCCGACCAGGACATCGTCTTCGTAGGCCGCATCCGCCCGGACCTGACCGATGACAAGGGCCTATGCCTGTGGTGCTGCGGCGACCAGGTCAGAAAAGGTGCCGCCACCAACGCCATCCAGATCGCGGAACTGCTGGTGAAGTAAACAGAGAATGTAATCGCCCCAGCAGCCGGTGAAAACCGGCTGCTGGGGCGATTTGTATAGCTATAGGATTGGAAGCAACTCTGCGGTAACGGTAATCAACAGTACACTGATGAGTCCGGCCGTGGCAATGGCAAGGCCAGACATGGCACCTTCTGTTTCACCCAGTTCTGCGGCTTTTGCGGTACCTACGGCGTGGCCGGAAGTGCCCAGGGCGATGCCGCGAGCCACTGGCTCTTCGATGCGGAAGAGCCGAAATACGAGGTCCGCACTGATGTTGGCGAAAACGCCGGTGAGAATAATCGTAGCAATGGTAATGGATACGATCCCACCGAGTTCTTCAGAAACACCCATGCCAATGGCTGTGGTGATGGACTTGGGAAGCAAGGTGACCAGTTGCTGATGATCCAGTTGAAAGATCAGTGCAATCACGCCAATGACGATTATGTTGGAGAAAATACCTGCCAAAATGCCGGAGAGAATCGCCAAGGCGTTGCGCTTGAGAATGGTTAGATTCTCATACAGGGGGATAGCCAGACAGATGGTGGCCGGAGTCAGTAAGTAGGAAATATAGGAGGCGCTTTTGTCGTAGGCGGCGTAATCTATGCGGAAAACCGCCAACAGAGCGATGATTACGGCACTGCTGAGGAGAATGGGGTTGAGAATGGCAAGCTTGAATTTCTTTTTCAGTAGTGTGGCACCGCCAAACAAGGCGATGGTCAGGGCAATACCGAAATAAGAAGAGCCTTCGAGAAATTCCGCCATTTCTATCACTTCTCCTTCCTGTGAATCAGCGCTTGGGTAACAAGACCAGCGGCGGCCATGGTCAGCATGGTGCCCAGGGTAGCAGCCAGCACTACGGGGAACAGCAGCTGGCGGATATCCGCCCAGCGGACGATAAGTCCCACGGCGGGAGGGACAAACATGATAGACATGATGTCCAGCAGAAAGCCGGAGACCTTGCGCACCTGCCTGACCTTTACAAGATTGGTGCACAGGGCAACAAGCATCAAAACCAGCCCGTAGATGCTGGCTGGGATGGGTAGGGGAATAAGAAAATGCAGAAGTTCTCCTGCCAGTGAAATGAGTAAAATGACTAAAAATTGCCACAGCAGTTCCATGAGTTTAACCTCCGGCGGTATAAAGTCTCTGGGATGGGCGTAATGTCAGCGCACCTTGGCTGTCGAAGAGCGGCACAGCGCCCTGCCCCAGCAGACGGAGCTTCGGGTGACGCCGGACTTCCGGCACCAAGGATTCCGATACTAGAAACCGGTCCGGATGGAGCGTATTTTCCATCCATACCAGTCGGCAGTCTACTTTGTCTTTGATCGGGGCGGCATCGATGGCCAACCGGACTGCGTTCCGGTCGCTGGGCATGACAGCGGGGATTTTTATGCCGTGAAGGTCATGGCTTGTCATGCAGTTTGGGTAGGTTTTTTCAAAATCGATGCTGTCGAATACCTGCCTGGTAGTAACATCTGCCAGGCCCAGCCCGGCGGCATTGTGGTCTGTCTGTTCCGATAGCCCCAGAACGGCAATGTGGTCGATATAAGGAGCGGATACACCAAGAGCGGCAGAGACGCCGGTCACATTGGGATCCATGCCGGGACCGGAGATATTTTTGCCAATTTCTTCCAAAACAAGCACGTCCACTTTGTCAAAGGGAATTCGGGGGACCAAGGAGCGGGCTGTTTCCAAAAGAGAGGCCTCCCTGACGAGGATGTCCTTTCCGGGGATCAGTTCCAGATCAAAGGTGCCGTGGGCGGCATCCTCCAGGATCGCCAGACCAAAGGGAACTGTCTTGCGTGCGAGAATGGTTTTGGCGCAGGCGAGAATGCTTTCAGACATATTTGCCATGCCCATAGAATGGCAGGCGTGAGCACCGGCCTGTTTCCCACAGCCGATGGCCAGCATTTTGACCAGACCGCTTTCGTATTTTCCGTGGAAATCCGTATGGGGTTTGACCCGGCCTATGGGAAAAATGCAGTCTGCTTCATAGGCATACTTATCCAGATGGACGGGAAGTCCGTCGGAGGTGGTAGTCAAAATGATGGTCTCCATGGTGGATCGAATGGGACACCCTATAGACGCTTCTGTAATGCCATAATGTTCCAGGACCTTTCGCTGCCCCTGGGCGGTTGCCCCGCCGTGGCTGCCCATGGCGGGGATGAGGAAGGGAGAAGCTCCACGTTGACGCAGTTCTGCGACTACACAGCGAAGGATCAGAGAAATGGAACTGATTTCCCGACTGCCTGCAGTAACAGCAACAGAAGCCCCTCGCAGTTCGTCTGCTTCCGGGTGGGAAGCAAAGAGCAGATGAATCAACTCCGGGATATCCTCCGGGGAGATTTCTCCCCGGGGAATATCAAAGCCGACCGGCCAAAGGGCAGGAATGGGTACCCCTTGAAGAAGCTGGTCATAAATATCCATAGAGGATCACTCGCAGATGGCAAGGACGCTATTCCAAAGGGCCTGCTTATTTTCGGGAGTATCCTCTACAAAGATGGTGCCCTTCAGATAATTATAGATCTGCTGCTTGTTCTCTTCGGTTTCGGGAATGCCCATTTCGTGGAGGGTGGTGGGCATGTGCATGGTCCTCATGAATTTCTTAAAGGCGGGAACTTGGTCAGCCTGACGGTTATAGACCAGCTGCATGATCAGACAGGCACCGACAATTTCGCCGTGTAGGAACTCTTTGGCCTCTTGGGTGTAATTCATACGGACCACATAGTACATTTCATGAGCCAGAGCGGTTTGACCCAGGGCCTTGGAGATGCCGCTGATCATACCGGTGACGGCAAAATTGATGAACAGGAAGTCGTGGACCTCTTTGCTGAGGATGTGGTTCTCCACATCGGAGTAAACCTTCAGGGCGGTGGACTCCAGTACGCCATAGATGTACTTCGCCAGTACATAGGCGGTGTAGAGCTCTACGTTGAAGGTGTTAAACTGGATATCCGGATGCCCATTCTGAATCTCGATGAATTTGGCCATGACATCCAGCATACCGGAGGCCACATAGCGGGGCGGCTGATGGATCATGATGGTTTCGTCTACGATCAGCAGACTCACCTCGTACAGATGGTAGTAGTTGCCGCCAACGGTGCCAAAGGCAGCGCCGTTCTCCCGATAGAGCACACTCATGGGTGTATAGGCGGCACAGGTAGCAGCCTGAGTGGGGATGGTGACGACAGGCAGTCCGGCCTGGTGGGCGACGCCTTTGCATAGATCCATGATTTTGCCGCCACCGACACCGACGACCACATCGAAGTGGTTCTCGCGGCAGTAAGTGCCGAATTCCTCACACTTTTCCATGGTGTTGTAGCCGCCGTACTCACAGAATTCATACTCGAGTCCGGCCTTCTTCAGAGAAACTTCCAATTTTTCCTGGGTCAGGGACAGGGCGGTGGGGCCGCCGACAAGCCAAATCTTCTTGCCGAAGGCGGCAATCTCCTCTCCGGCAATGGAGAGGGCGTCGGGTTGCTGGATGTAGCGGCCAGCGCCAAATTTGAATGCTCGATCGAGTGCCATAATATCCTATCCTCCATAAGTGCTTGTTTTTTGCTTTTAACTTGTCTGATAAGATACGAGACTTTAGATCAAATAAGACAAGTATCGGACATCTATACTATACGATGCTCTTTCAAAAATGTCAATATAATTTTCGATAAAAATTGAAAGAGACCAAAAATAATTGAGCATTCTGCATTTAGAAAAACTTAATACAAAGATGCAATTGTGCAATACACATAAAAATGTGCGTGGCGGTTTGGAGACATACGACAAACTTTGAAGAGAACACAAAAAAGAGATTGACAAATCCAGCCTGCTGGAGTAAGCTGAATTCATCAGACATCTGATAAATGCCTGATACATTCAAGAAATTATATTTGATACAAAAAGGAGAATTCAGCATGACACGGAAAGAGTTTACCGCAAAGTATGGCAAGATCCTGCTGCCCCTCGTTACCCCCTACGATGAGAACGAGGAGATCCGCTACGATGTGTACGCGGACCTGATCAACTACCTGATCAAGAATGACCTGTGTGATTCCTTGATTGTCACCGGCACCACCGGCGAAGCTTCTCTGCTCACCTTCGACGAGCGTGTCAAGTTGATGAAAGTTGCTGTAGAGACTGCTGCCGGCCGCAAGCCTGTTATCGCTGGCACCGGCTGCGCCTCCACCAAGGAGACCATCGCCCTGACCAAGGAAGCAGAGAAACTGGGCATCGACCTTTGCATGGTGGTGTGCCCCTTCTATAACAAGCCTACCATGGATGGCGTTTACAACCACTATAAGGCTGTGGCCGAGAGCACTTCCTGCAATATCCTGCTGTACAACATCCCCATTTTTGTGGGCATTAACCTGGATCCTGCTGTGGCTGGTGAACTGGCTAAGATCAAGAATATCATCGGCATCAAGGATGAGGCCGGAATCAACCCCACCCAGGTCACCGATTACTTCCTGGCCACCGAAAAGACCGACCCGGAATTCGTTGTGTTCAACGGCGATGACGTGATGCTGCTGCCCACCATTGTTCAGGGCGCTATGGGCATCGTCTCCGGCGGCGCGCATATCTTCGGCCATGAGATTCGCGCTATCTTCAAGGCCTTTGAAAAGGGCGACAACGAGAAGGCTCGGGAACTGTTCGTTCCTCTGTACCGCTTCTGCAAGAGCTGCGGTCAGAATGGCCGGATCCTGCCCAACTCCATTATGCGCCCCGCTATTGAGCTGGTCACCGGCATTCCTGTAGGCCCCGCCCGCAGTCCTTTGGCACCCATCACCGATGAGGAGATGGCTGTTTTGAAGCAGGTCCTCAAAGAGGTCGGCAAGCTGTAAGCTAGAATCTTCTTCCCTTTCGGGACCCGCCAAGGGCGGCAGGTCCCGCCCACAAATATATAAAGTATGGAGGTCCAAATATGAAAAAGCTAACCGCATTGCTCCTGGCACTGGTTATGGTCCTTTCCGTAACAGCCTGTGCATCCAACAACACCTCGGCAACCACGGGTGCTCCGAAGGCTGCCGATACGACTGCCGCTGAAAACAAAGTAGATGACAGTGCGTTCGACGGCGAGATCGTATTCGGCCTCAGCACTGCCGTTACCGGCAACTTCCCCTTGGCCGGTGAGCGCACCCTCCAGGGCGTTGACCTGGCGGTGGAAGAGATCAATGCCGCCGGTGGCGTTTTGGGCAAGAAGCTGACCTACATCTATGAGGATGACGGCAACGATGCCACCACCGCCGTGAATGTGGTCACCAAGCTTCTGAATGAAGACGTTGTGGCGGTCATCGGCCCCCACACCACTGGCAATACCCTGGCGGTTCAGTCCTTGTATGCCGAAGCTGGTATGCCTTTCTTTTCCGGCGGTACCGGCGTCAAGCTGGAAAACGAGATGGACAACAAGTATTTCCACCGCATCCGTCCCTCCGATTCAATCTGTGGTGCCATTGCCGCCAAGTTTGCCGTTGAAAACCTGGGTGCCAAGAAGGTTGGTGTTGATTACAACAACAATGACTTCGGTACCGGCGGCCGGGACGTGGTAGTTGCCACCCTCCAGGAGCTGGGCGTTGAGTATGTGGAGGTTGCCCACAACTCCGGCGATACAGATATGACCACTCAGCTGATGAATCTGCAGGCTGCGGGTGTAGATGCTGTAATCCTGTGGACTGATGATGCTGAGGATGTGGTAACAGCCCGTCAGGCCTATGAATTGGGGCTGGACATTCCCTTTATTACCTCCGCTGGCGTTGTGATGCAGCAGGTGCTGGATCAGATGGAGCCTGAGTATGTAGAAGGCTGGTACTCTGCTACTGACTTTGTGCCTGCCAATGATGACCCTGTTGTAAAAACCTTTGTAGAGGCTTTCAACGCCAAATATGGCATTGATCCCGAGCTTTACGCTTCCGCTTATTACGGCACGGTCAAGGCGCTGGCCGCAGCCATCGAGATCGCCGGTTCCACCGATCATGAAGCGGTGAACGATGCTCTGACCCAGATCAAGGATCTGCCTGCTCCCACTGGCACCATGACCTACGGAGCTCACGGCAACATGATCCACAGCCTGGTCATTACACAGATCCACGACCTGAAGCCCTCTGTGGTCAGCACGGTCTCTATGGATCCTAACTGATTTTAACAGATACCCCCTTTCGTCGGGGGGAATGCCCATCGGGCGTTCTCCCCGAAATAATTGAACAATACTCTGTTCCGAACCGGAGGAAGCTGCGGCCGTCTGACGCGATGGGTTCGGAAAAACCTGGGGAAAGGTGAATCAAATGACACTTAAAATTGTTACACAGTTGATCGTCAGCGGCATTGCGTTGGGCTTTATCTACGCACTCGTTTCCATTGAATACACTCTGATTTTTAATTCCACGGGACTGCTGAATTTCAGTCATGATAAGCTCATCATGATGGGCGCGTATGTATTTGCCGGACAGTTTGTCCTGGGAATGGGGTGCAGCTATCTGGTTGCCACTCTGGCGACCATTGTCACTATGTTCCTGCTGGGCGTATTGATCGCCAAGGGAATCTTTAACCCCCTGCGAAATATGTCCTCTCCCATTTTTGCGGTCATTGGCACCGTCATTATGGGGCGCATTTTTAAAGAGATTGCTCGGCTGGTTTGGGGCGCTACCGCGTTCAACATTCCAGGCTATCTGAAGGGTACCTATAAGCTGGGGCATGTAGTCATCACCAGAGCCAATGTGATTATTATTGTTGTTTCTATTATCATTGTGGCAGCGCTGCAGGTTTTCTTCTACCATACCAAAACGGGAAAAGCTATGCGCTGCGTGCAGCAGAACAAGACGGCTTCTACTCTAATGGGCATCAACGTCACCAGCAACATCAACTTTACCATTGCGCTTAGCGCGGTGATCTGCTCCTGCATCGGTATGCTGGTGGTGTCTCTGTTCTCCGTCAGCCTGACCATGTCCTCTATGATCGGCCTGAAGGGCTTTGCTGCCGGCGTGGTTGGCGGCTTTGGCTCCTTCCCTGGTGCTATCATCGGCGGCATCGTCATTGGTGTTGTGGAGAATATCAGTACCCTCGTGATCCCGCCGCTGTATAAAGACTGCATCTCCTTCGTGCTGATGATCGTCTTTATGCTGGTCCGGCCTCAGGGGATCCTCGGAAAGAAAAAGTGAGGGCGGAATGATGAAAAAAGCTACTGTTACCAAAAAGAAAATTACGGTTTTCGTTCTGTTGGCGCTGCTGGTCGCGGCGGTTGCCATTTTTCCTCTGGTGGACAGCAACACGTACCACCAGTTGATCCTGGGCGAAGCCCTTGTGAATATCATTGTTGTATTGGGCCTGAATTTTATCACTGGACTGACCGGACAGATGAATCTGGGCACTGCGGGTATTATGGCTCTAGGCGCTTACGGCTCTGTGCTGCTGCGGGTGAAGGTAGGCGTGCCCTCTTTGCTGACGCTGTTGGTGGCTATTGCCTTTGGCCTGATCATCGGCTTGGCACTGGGATATCCCAGTCTGCGGCTGAAGGGCGTTTACCTGTCCCTGACTACCATCGGCTTTAGCGAGGTCATCCGGCTGCTCATTGCCAACCTGGTGGACCTGACGAATGGTACCAACGGCATTAAGGACATCCCGCCTATGAACCTGTTCGGACTGAAGCTGACATCTACCAGGATGGTGATCTGGTTCTACCTGGTGCTGGTAATTCTGCTGACCTTTACCGCCTGGCGGGTGGTACACTCCAAGTGGGGCCGGGTATTCAAAGCTGTCCGGGATAACGTAGAGGCTGTGGAAGCCAGCGGCGTGAACATTGCTTCTATCAAAATCCAAGCATTTACTCTGGCGGCTATCTACGGCTGCATCGGCGGCTGCCTGTACGCTTTCCTGGTAGGCTATGTGAATCCATCCCAGTTTACGCAGGATCTTTCCGCAAACTACCTGCTGATGATGATGTTCGGCGGTATTGGAAGCGTTCCCGGATGCATCATCGGTGCCACCACCATTACGGTGCTGCCGGAGCTGCTGCGGTTCCTGAAAAGCTATTACTGGCTGGTATTTGGTATCATCACCCTGCTATTCGCTATCTTCCTGCCCTATGGCGTAGTGTCCCTGTTTGAGCACAATGGACCCGTGGCCAGAGGCGTGAAAAAGCTCCTGGCAAAGAAGGAGGCCGCACACCATGACGACTAACGACCAGAATATCGCGCTGAAGCTGGAACACGTGACCAAGCGTTTTTCCGGCCTGACTGCGGTCAGCGACGTATCCTTTGAGATGAAAAAACGGGCGATCCATGCACTGATTGGCCCTAACGGCGCGGGAAAGACCACCACCATTAATATGATCATGGGCGTATATCCCCAGACCGAAGGAACCATCAGCTTCTACGGCGGTTGTATGGATCAGCTGAAGGTTTATGAGCGGGCACGGCTGGGCATCGGCCGGACGTTCCAGAATCTGAAGCTCTTTGGCTCTATGACAGTAGAGGAAAACCTGATGGTGGGCGGACACCAGATGGCAAAGGTGGGTTTCTGGAATTCCTTGTGGAATATTCCTGGAGCCAACCAGGACGAGAAAATCCTTCACGAGCGGGCGGAGGAGGTCATGGAGTGGATCGGCATTGCAGATATCCGCAATGCCAACGTGAAGAACCTGTCCTATGGCCGCCAGAAAATGACGGAACTGGGCCGGGCCTTGATGACCAATCCCAAGCTGCTGCTCCTGGACGAGCCGGCTGCCGGCTTAATCCCGGCGGAGCGGAAGGAATTTGTGGATATCATCCTGCGGCTCTTTGATGCCGGGATCGATATCTTCCTCATTGAACACAACATGGATGTGGTCATGAATATCAGTACGGACATCACAGTACTGAATTTCGGCAAAAAGATCGCAGAGGGTACACCCGGGGAGATCCAGAACAATGACGAGGTTATCCAGGCCTATTTGGGTGACCAGTACCGCAAGGATGGAAAGGGGGCAAAGTAAATGCTCACGGTCGAGAATATAGAGGTCTTTTACGGAAAGGTGCAGGCCCTGTTCGGTGTATCCCTGGAAGTGGGAGAGCACGAAATTGTCTCTGTCATCGGCTCCAACGGTGCGGGTAAAACCACCACTATGAAGTCTATTGTGGGCCTGAACAAGGTAAAAGCCGGTAAGATCACTTATAACGGCAAGGTCATTTCCAACCAGAAGCCTCATAGGACCATCTACGATGGCATTGTCTATGTGCCGGAAGGCCGGGAGGTCTTCCCGGATATGCCGGTGGTGGAAAATTTGGAAATGGGAGCTTTTTCCAAGAAATACACCGCTGCTCAGTACAAGGAAAAGCTGGAGGAGGTCTATGAACTCTTCCCGCGGCTGCGGGAGCGTGCCAAGCAGAAGGCTGGTACCCTGTCCGGTGGTGAGCAGCAAATGTTGGCCATCGCCCGGGGACTTATGAGTGAGCCGAAGCTGCTGATGCTGGATGAGCCCAGCCTGGGCTTGGCCCCAGTGATCGTGGATGAAATGTTCGATGCTATTGTGCGTATCAATAAAATGAACCATACACCCATCATCATTGTGGAACAGAACGCATTTATGGCCATGTCCATTTCGGACCGAACCTATGTGCTGGAAAATGGACATGTTGCCATGTCCGGCGAGAGCAAGAAATTGTTGGAAAGTCCGGAAATCAAGAAGGCTTATTTGGGCGGATAAAAATTATGTCGAAAAAAAGCAGATACTTTCCCGCAAATGACAGTAAACGGAGTTGACTTTGCTTCCGAAAATTGATAAACTCTTTATGAACAAATAGTGAAGGCAGTGTGATATATGGTTGAAAAGAGAGCGTCGGTGGCGGAACAGCTGATAGATAAATTGCTGCTGCATATCGAAGACAATCATTTGGGTCCGGGGGACCGAATGCCCAGTGAGAAGGAGGTATGCGAAACATACCATGTTGGGCGCTCCAGCGTGCGGGAGGCGTACAAAGCCATGCAGTCCAGGGGACTGGTCGTATCGGCCCAGGGCAAAGGCGTATTTGTAGGAAACAAAATCGATTTGGGCGTTTTGGAATCGACGCCCTTCGGCAATGTTAAGATGCAGGTCCAGGACTATATGGATGTCCGTGTTGCCATTGAGATCGCCTCTGTTCGGCTGGCTATCCAGCGGGCAACGCCGGAGCAGATTCAGAGCCTGCAGGAGATACAGGAAGGTTTCCGGCAAAGCATCGCCATCGAAAACACCTGGCTGATGGCAGAGAAGGACGAGCAGTTCCATACCAAAATCGCGGAAATCACCGGAAATCCTCTGCTGATCCAGGTCCAGGCGATTGTGGCGGACTATTTCCGCAACTTCCGTGTGCGCTCTTTTCGGGTGGCGGAAAATCGCGATCATGCGGTCAATCCCCATAATATGATCATTCAGGCGTTCTTGAGCCGTAACGAGGATTTGGGTGTATTGATCATGCAGCAGCACCTGGCGGAGTCCTTCAGTGACTTTATCGGAAATTTGGAGAACCACCAAGAATAAGGAAAAACCTCAGCAGCTGTTTTTTGCTGCTGAGGTTTTTCTGTAACAAGCCAAGAGGAAAAAACGATCAAATATGCGTTAGGTACGCATCGTACTGCCGGATGAGCTCATCCATCTTCCGCTGCTCTTCCTTGGTCAGGGGATGGAAAGGCTTGCGACAGGGGCCGCAGGAAATGCCGCGCTGGGTGAGGACGTATTTGACGGCGCTGAAAATGCCTACCTGACACATCTGTTCTACGCAGTAGTTGATCTGCTGCTGGACCTGGAGGGCGCTTGCCATATCGCCAGACTGGAATAGGGTTCGGGCTTTCAGGAACAAGGGGGCAAAGACATTGACGGTGGTGCCAATGGCGGCCTGCGCACCCATGGTGAGGGCACCGGTGAATTGCTCGTCGAAGCCATTGAAGAAGACCTTCTCGGGATAAGCGGAACGCATCCGTTCCAGGGAGTAGAGGTTGCTGGAGGTGTGCTTGACACCCAGAACCCGGGAATCGGAGATCAGACTGCCGGCATTTTCCTTGTTGAATTCAATGCCGGTGAACTGGGGAATGTTGTACACGATCATGGGCAGTTCCGGCACGGCGTCCATGACCTCCCGATAGTAGGCGGCGATTTCTGCCATGCTGAACTTATAGTAATAAGGCGGGATCATGGACACGGCGTCCACGCTGAGGGACGCGGCATGACAGGCCAGGGAGATGGCATCTGCTGTGCGGATGGTGCCCACGTGGGCAATCACCGGTACCCGGCCGTGGACGGCGGACATGATGTGCTCCAGAGCCTGCTTCCGCTCAGCCAGACTCAGAAGCAGAGCCTCTCCGGAGGAGCCCATGCAATAGAAGCCCTCTACGCCGATGCTGAGTTCGTATTCAATGAGATGAGAGAGCGCATCATAATCCAGACTTTCATCGGGCTTCATGGGAAGCTCCAGGGCGGAGAAGATTTTTTGATATTTTGCGGTATCCATAGGTTTTGTTCCTCCAATGTGATTTGTCAAAAATTAAGACACAGGACGTATTACACCGTAGGACAAAACCAGAAACATTAAATGGTGTTGTACTTACTGGTCTCCAGGTCTTTGGAGACTTTTTTGATATGCTGGCGCATTTTCTTTTCACCCAGGGCTGTGTCTTTGGTCTCGAAAGCACGGATAATGGCCCCATGGGCAGGAATGAAATTTTCTACGTTGTTTTTGATCTTAAAAGTGTTTTGCCGGAACTGGGACAGGCACTTGGAAATCATGCTGTTGAATTCCACCAGTAGGGCATTGCCGGAAATCACAAAGATCAGCCGATGAAATTCCTCGTCCAGGGCACCCAGGGAGGTGTAATCGCCCCGCTCTACGGCGGCTTCCGCATCGGCTTGGTTCTGCTGCAAAAGCTCCAGCTGCTCCGGGGTGCAGCGCTCAATGGCCATAGCAGTGGCAAGGGGCTCCAGGGTGGCACGGACTATAATGATATCCTGGATCGCCACTTCGTTTGCAAAGAACCAGTTGGATAGAGAGTCTCCCTGCTGGGGAGTCTTGCTTTTTACATAGGTGCCGAGACCTGGCTTGATCTCCAGGTAGCCCTGGGAAATCAGGACCTTTACGGCTTCTCGGATAGTGCCACGGCCCACACCCAGAGAGATGCACAGGTCTTTTTCATTGGGGATCTTATCACCAACCTGGATGGTATCCCCACTGATGTAGGTGATCAAATTTTCCATGGCCTGCTGCGTCGCGGTTTTTTTTGTAACTTGGTTCATATTCATCGTTCCCTTTTTATTCCGTTTGCCTGTGTAATAAGCACAAATATCCCTGGCCTTGTTCTGTATTACATGATTATGTTACTGCGTTTCTGAGGATTTGTCAATATGTCTATTTTTATAGTTTTTAGGTGTGCATATTGTACAAAACTTACATACTAGATATCGAAAAACTGATAGACGACAAATTTGTGGTCAATATATACAAATAAGCGCTGAAAATAATGTGCAGTTTAATGTATTGACTCTAGGAAAACTTTGAGGTAGTATATAGCCAAGACATAGGACGTCATACCACAGGACATCACATCACACGATAACTAAATGGAATTTTCCGACAAACAAAAGGAGGACAAACCCTATGAAAGATGAATTGTTTGATGTATCCGGCAAGATCTGCATTGTCACCGGCGGTCTTGGCCAGATCGGCAAGAACATGGCCAGAGAACTCTACGAGAGAGACGCCCGGGTCGCTGTTTTTGCTGCCCATCCCACCCCTGAACGGATCGAAAAAACTTTTCCTGATCACGATCCTGAGCGGCTGAAGTTCTACAAGGTGGACATCAACCAGAAGAACACCATTGAGGCGGCACTGGATGAGATGCAGCAGGCCTGGGGAGATGCCCCCGATGTGCTGGTCAACTGTGCTGGCATCGATACCCAGCCCAGTGCGCCCCCGGAGGTATCCGGTCCCTTCGAGAAGTTCCCCGAGGAGGTCTTCCGGGAAGTGGTGGATGTGAACCTGGTGGGTACCTTCCTGATGACCCAGGCAGTGGGCGCCAGAATGGTGGCGGCGAATAAGGGCGGCTCCATTATCAATATCGGCTCTATTTACGGCATGGTCTCTCCCATTCAGGATATCTACAAATACAAAGAAGAGCGCACCGGCATCCCCTTTATCAAGCCTGTGGCCTACTCCGCCGCCAAGTCCGGTATTTATAATCTGACCCGTTACTGTGCCACCTACTGGGGCAAGAAGGGTATCCGGGTCAACACGCTGACTCCTGCCGGTGTGTGGCGGGACACCCAGGACGAGACCTTCATCCACAACTTTACCTCCAGAATGCCTATGGGCCGGATGTCCCACGAGGATGAATACAACGGCGCTGTGGTATTCCTGGCCTCCAAAGCCTCTTCCTTCATGACCGGTGCCAACCTGGTCATTGATGGCGGCTGGACCGCATGGTAAAACGTGGATAGCACACCAGAATAAAAAATATTAGGGAGGAAAATATTATGAAAAACCCGATCTATGAAAATCACCTGAAGGAAGTTATGAAAGAGCGCCCGGTATTCGGTGTGACCATTTACTCCGGCTGCCCCCAGTTCATCGAACTGCTGGGTTACGCTGGCTTCGACTTCGCCTTTATCGACGCGGAGCACTGCCCCTGGGAGCCCACCGCACTGAAGGATGCCGTCTTGGCTGCCCGTACTGTCGGCGTCAGCCCCCTGGTTCGCGTGACCAAGCCGGATATGATCGAGATCCGGAAGGCTCTGGAGATGGGTGCCGAGGGCGTTATTATCCCCCATGTGCGCACCATTGAAGAGATGGAGACCTGCGTCAAGGGTGCCAAATTCCCGCCTCTTGGCCGCCGGGGCTTCGATATGAATATCCGTGCCGCTCAGTACGGCTATAACATGGGTGGCGTGGAGTTTTACGAAGAGGCCAACCGGACCGAATTGGTGATCCCCATGGCCGAGGACTTCGAGTTTACCGATCAGCTGGATGAGATGCTGGCTGTTCCCGGGGTGGATGCCATCAACTTTGGACCCGCCGACTTCTCCATGTCCCTGAACTGTAAAACCAATACCACCGGCGGCAACTCCTTCTACGATCTGAACGACAGCCCTGCGGATGTGGCTATGAAGGACATCATTGCCAAGGCTCGGCCAAAGGGCATCGGTGTTATGGCTCCTGCTGTACCTCCCACGTATGAGAACGCCAAGCGCCTCATCGACAAGGGCGTCAACATGGTCATTATGGGCAACGACTTCGGCAACTACGGCTCCGCTCTGCGGAACATCCATGACGAGACCCTGGCAAAGTTCATCAAGAAATAAGCTGATTATTGGACATACCAATATATAAATTTAGAATAGGAGAATACAACAATGAAGAAAAGATGTTTGGCGCTTGTCCTTGCAATCCTGATGGTAGGCACCCTCTTCGCTGCCTGCGGCAATCAGTCCGCCCCCGCCGCAACCACTGCTGCTTCCTCCAATGGGGAGACCGCCGCTCCCGCTGCTTCCGCTGATAAGAAAGTGACCATTAAGCTGGGCTATACCCACAGCAATCCCGACCGGACTCAGGATGACGAGGTCATGTACGCCGAGACCTTCAAGGAGTATGTGGAATCCCACAGCGACAGCATTACCGTGGAACTGTATCCCGGTAGTGCTCTGGGCAGCCAGGCGGATACCACTGGCGCCGTTGCCTCCGGCACCGTGGAAATGACCATTCAGAATTCTTCCCAGCTGAACAACTATGACATCAACACCATGATTTTTGGTATGCCCGGCACCTTCAACGATATTGAAGAGACCAATAAGGTTGTGGACAGCGACTGGGCCAAAGAGATCCTGGAGAACACCCGCAAGACCACCGGCATCCGTGTCCTGGGCAACTATTGCTCCGGTATGCGCAGCTTCACCTGCAAGGGCCGTGAACTTCGTTCTGTAGCGGACGCCAAGGGCCTGACCTTCCGCGTGCCTGAGAGCCCCATCTACAGCCAGATGGTCACCGCCATCAGCGCCAACGCCGTGCCCATGCCCTCCTCTGAAATGTACGTCGCCATGCAGAACGGCGTTGTGGACGGCCAGGAGAACCCCATTCAGAACGTAGTCATCGACAAGACCTATGAGGTCCAGGATTGGTATGTACTGGACAACCACACCCCCACGGTCATGAGCTACATGATCAGTGAAAAGTTCTACAGCAGCCTGTCCGATGCCCAGAAGGCCGTTGTTGAAGAGGCCAATGCTGAGGCTATGGCCAAAGCCAGAGAGGTCGTCACAAATCTGGAAGCCAGCGGCATCGCTACCCTGGAGGCCAATGGCATGACTGTTTACACTCCCACCGCTGAGGAGCTGAAGGGCTGGCACGATGCCTACGGCCCTGTCTGTGAGAAGTATATGCGTGAACAGGTTGGCGATGAGATGGTAGACGGACTGCTGTCTCTGCTGGGTGAGATTCGCGGATAAATTCCCGCCGCGGCAGTAAAAACTTGTAAGGAAGGCCGGTCTGCTTTGAAAGATGACCGGCCTTCTTTCAAAAGAGGCTGCTGCCTGGTGCTCTATGGAGAGATGCTATGAAAAAGACATATTATACTTTAAATAAAATATCCAATGGGATATGCAGGATCCTGCAATACTTGTTGGTCCTGGTGGTCATCGCCAATGCGGGCTCTGTGCTGCTGCAGGTGGTCAACCGCTACATCATCGTAAAAATTTCGGATATATCCTTCCATTGGACCGAGGAATTGTCCCGGTATTCCATGATATGGATGTGCTATCTGGCCCTGCCCATCGTCTACAGAGAAGGCTCCATGGCGCAGCTGGACCTGATTTTTGACCGCCTGGGAAAGAAGGGGAGAATGGCCCTATATATCCTCACCCGCATTCTATGCCTGGGCTTTATTGTGCTGGCCGTGTACTATGGCATCCACGTGATTCAGACCCGGATGATGTACAAATCCTCCGTTCTTCGTGCCCCTGGTTACACTTTGTACTCCGCTCCGATTTTTGGCTGTGTGCTGATGGCCTATGAGATCATTACAGAGATGATCGGCGTATTCTCCGGAGAGTTGGAGCCCTTCTATGCCGGACATAAGAGACAGTATCCGGAGACACAGAAAGGAGAAGACTGATGGTTCTGTTGCTGCTGATTATTTTCCTTGCGATTATGCTGATTGGCACCCCTGTCGGTTTTGCCATGGGTGCTCTGACCAACATTTCCTTCGGTATTCTGGGCGGTGACCAATCTATGGTGGCCCAGAAGCTGTTTTCCGGTATTGACACCTACACCTATGTGTGTGTCCTGCTCTTCATTCTGGCAACGGATCTGATGAGCGTTGGCGGCATTACCAGCGCTATTGTGAATTTTTGTGAGAAAATCGTTGGCCATGTCAAAGGTGGTCTGGCTCATGTGAATGTGCTGGCCAGTATGCTCTTTGCCGGTCTTTCCGGTTCTGCTATTGCCGATGCTTCCGGACTGGGACCACTGGAAATCCAGATGATGACTGACGGCGGCTACGACCGGGATTTCTCCGCTGCCGTTACCGCGGCCAGCGCTATTATCGGTCCCATTATTCCTCCTTCCAACATTATGATCATCTTCGCCGGTGCCATCGGCACCGTGTCTGTGGGCAAGATGTTTCTGGCTGGTGCGATTCCCGGCATTCTGCTGGGCATTGCCTACATGATCCTGTGTTACTTCATGGCTGTGAAGTACAACATGCCCTACCGGAAGAAACGCTCCACCCTGAAGGAAATCTTGGCTTCTCTGTGGGACACCCTACCCGCTCTGCTGCTGCCGGTGATTATCATGGGTTCCATCATCAGCGGTATCTGCACCGCAACCGAGTCCAGCGCATTGGCAGTGGCCTACGCCCTCATTATCTCCCTGTTGAAAAAGCGGCTGACCTGGAAGACCTTTATGGAGTCCTGCATCCGCTCTGCCAAGGCGGCGGCCAACGTGCTCTTCATCATTGCTGTATCTACAGCAATGGGCTGGGCGATTACTACCCTCCAGGTGGCGCAGACCATGGCGGCCTTCTGCCTGCAGTTCATCTCCAGCAAATTTATGTTTCTGCTGTTCATGAATGTGCTTCTGCTCATCCTGGGCATGGTCCTGGATGCCACTCCTGCCATTTTGCTGATGGTGCCTATTCTCTGGCCTGTTGCCCAGACCTACGGCATTGATGCCATCCAGTTTGGTATCATTATGTGCCTGAACCTGATGATCGGCAACCTGACCCCTCCTGTGGGTATGATGCTTTTCGTTATCTCCAATGTGGGTAAGGTCAAGCTGTCTAATCTTTATAGGAGTATCCTTCCCTTTGTAGCTGTGGCCATCATCGTACTGCTGTTGGTGACCTATATACCCTCCTTCTCAACGCTGATTCCCAATCTGCTTATGCCATAGCATTGGTGTATGGATGCCGGTCAGGCAGGACCGACATCCAAAAAACTCCCTCGCCGACTCGGCGAGGGAGCTTTGCCTATCTATTGCGTAATCCACAGCTTTCTTGCGTCCGGCATGAAGACGTTGATATCCACGTCTCCTTCAATACCGGGGACTCGGCATTCCTATAGGGTCCGCCTCGTTTGGGGCGGGCCCTGAAAACGTATAAAAGGGCGGAAGACAATGGAAATGAATCCAAGTTGACTTTTTTAGATGACAATGGTATTATTGCAATAGATTCGTGGCAGTATTGAATTTGAATCAGTAAAAAATCGGTATTCATTTTTGTGCCCGCTGAACCCTGATGTGGAGTTCTTTATATCGAAAAAAGCAATAGAGTTTGCAAAACAAGGGTGGGCACAAACGCATCTTGTCTTTGCTTCTCACAAGAATGAGTGGGTTCTTGTGGGCGGAAATGTTATAATTGCAACGACCAAGAAATCCTGCGATTTCTCAAGATCGTTTTGCTATTCGACATGAGCAGATTTTTGTATTCTGATGTGTAACACGGTCTGAAGACAGAGAGGCTTTGGAACCTTTCTCTGTTATGACACACATATGGAGAACGCAAAATGAGATGATAGCCGGTAGCCTGCGAAACATTTGCAGGCTATAACTGTTGCGGCTATACCATGTCACCTTGCAGGCATATCGTGCGTTTGAGTTCTATTTCAAAGGAATAGATGTTAGAAGAGAGGTAGTTGGATGCGCGCAAGACATATTAAAGGAAACTACAGTTGGATGAAGCACTTGGATTTCTTAGTCCTGGATATCGTAGCACTGGTGATAGGATTTGTATTGGCCTATGTAATCAAATTCCAGAATTTGAACTTTACGACGGAGGCGAACTGGAAAGGGGTGCTGGTGATTGCCTGTCTGCTGGATTTGGTGGTGATCCTGTTCACCGGCCCCTTCTCCGGCATATTTCGGAGGTATGGCAGCGAAGAGTTCCTGTGTACCATTCGGCAGACGGTATACAATTTTATCTTATGCTGCATTATCCTGTACGTCTTTAAGATCGGTGGAAGATACTCCCGTGCAGTCATCCTGATGATGTATGGATTCTACTTCCTTATTTCCCTGGCTTTACGGATGCTCTGGAAGAATATGCTCAAAACCGGAAAGGCAGCTTCCATGGGAGCGACAGCGAAAAGCATTTTTGTGGTTGGGAATCGGAAAGAAATGCCCCAGCTGCTCCGCTCCATTAACTCCGGTTTCTTTAAGGAATATGCGGTGAAGGGCATCTGCATTGTGGATGGCGAGCCGAATGAGAAGGTTACTGCTCAAATCAACGAGACTGACGCTGTGGGCAGGGCGAAAGAAACAAATGTGGAATTTGAGAATTCCACCGGCCTGGATGGCGTTGTTGAATATATTCTGAAAAATCGCATTGATGAGTTATTCGTTGGCATCAATCCCACCGCAATTGCTCCGGCAGCCTATCAGGAACTGATTGACAACGGAAAAGCGATTCATTTGAGCATTCAGCCGATGATCGGGATTCCCTCAGATGACCAATTTATTACGACTGTAGGTACATATAAAGCGTTGGGCATAGGCATTTACTCCCTGACGGGAGAGCAAATGATCTATATGGCGGTGAAACGGTTTATGGACATCGCCTTTGGATTGATTGGATTTGTGTGCCTGTTGCCACTGATGTTGATCGTAAAGCTTTCCTTCCTGGCTACCGGTGACAAGGCACCGATCTTCTACACACAGACCCGAGTGGGCTTGGACGGGAAACCTTTCCAATTGATTAAATTCCGCTCCATGGTTTCCAACGCCGGGGAGATACTGGAAGAGTTATTGAAAGATCCCAAGTATGCGAAAGAGTGGGAAGAAAACCAAAAATTTGAGCATGATCCCCGCATCACCAAGATGGGCGAGCTCCTCCGCAAGACCAGCCTGGACGAGGTGCCCCAGTTTATCAACGTTCTCAAGGGCGATATGTCCGTCATCGGCCCCCGGCCCCTGGTCCCTGGAGAGCTGGAGCAGCACGGCGGCTTGCAGCTCTATAACCAGGTCAAGCCCGGCATCACCGGCTGGTGGGGCTGCAACGGGCGGAGCAACACCACCTATGACGAGCGGCTGGAGCTGGAGTATTACTATGTGAAGAATTGCTCGCTGTGGATGGATGCGCTGACGGTGGTAAAGACGGCGGTGGTTATTTTGAAGCGGGATGGGGCAAAGTGAGGAAAAGCCGGATGAATTTGAAATTTACGGTGGTCACGGTGGTGTATAACGGGGAGACGGTCATTGAAAAGACCGTCCAGTCTGTACTTCACCAGGAATACGCCCCCTATGAGTACCTGATTTTCGACGGCGCTTCCACGGACCGGACTTTGGAAATTCTGGAGCGATACCGGGAACTCTTTGCGCAAAAGGGAATTTCCGTTTCTGTAGTCAGCGAAAAGGACAGCGGCATTTATAACGCCATGAATAAAGGCGTCCGGGCGGCAAAAGGTGATTTCATCTCCTTCCTGAATGCCGGAGACTGGTATGAGCTGGACGCCCTGAAAAACGTCAGCGATTTTTATGGGGAGGAACCCTTTGACCTGACCTACGGCGGCCTCCATTACATCAACCCTGACGGGACGGTTACTGATAAAATGTCCCGGCTGGACCGTTTCCCCGTAAGCAGCCGCCATTGGAACCACCCCAGCATGTTCCTGCGGCAGGAGATATACCAGAAATATGGCTTCGACGAATCCTTCCGGGCCTATGCGGACTTTGATCTCTACCTAAAGCTCAGGAAGGACGGTACCAAGATCCGTGTTATCCCCAAGGTTTTGACCAACTTTGTGGCAGACGGCGTCAGCACGGATACTAGCCTGAAAAAGGTCTTGTCCCGGGCGGGAGAAAAGTACCGGGCCTACCGGGAGTGCGGGTATGGGTGTGTTTATTGGATCGAGGCCTATGGGTGGGAGCTGTTTAAGGCGGTTTATTTTCGGGTGAGGAGCTAAGGAGCACAGGCATTATGAAAATTGTGCAGATCAACACATTCCCCTATAAGGCGACTGGCTCCATTATGATGAGTATTTACGACGCGCTGACGGAGCAAGGCTTCGATTCGTATGTCGTGTGGGGCAGGGGGAGAGACTCAAAGAATGCCAACGAGATTGTCATAAAGGACGAACTGGGGACCAAGCTCCATGGTGTATACACCCGCCTGACGGACCGGACTGGATTCGCCTCTAACCGGGCGACCCAGAAGTTGCTTACCCGCTTGGATGAGATCCAGCCGGATATCATCCATCTGCACAATATCCATGGGTATTATCTAAATATAGAGATGCTGTTTGGCTACATCCGGCAGCATAGGACCAAAGTGGTGTGGACGCTGCACGACTGCTGGGCCTTCACCGGACATTGTGCGTATTTTGACGCGGTTGGGTGCGACCGATGGAAGACAGGATGCTATCATTGCCCGCAGAAGAAAACGTACCCGGCGTCCGCATTGCTGGATGCTTCCGCTTGGAATTGGCAGAGGAAGAAAGAGCTGTTTACAGGCCTTGATATGGTCGTTGTTACCCCAAGTAATTGGTTGGCGGGCCTGGTTAGAGAATCCTTTTTGGGAGAGTATCCCATTGAGGTGATTCACAACGGGATCGATACGGAGATTTTTAGACCGAGAAAAGGAGCCTTTCGGGAGAAATACGGAATTGACAAGAAAATCATTCTTGGTGTGGCGGCGGAGTGGACCGATCGCAAGGGACTGCGGGATTTTATCAAACTGAATGATCTGATTGACAGAAATGTGTACCAAATCGTTTTGATAGGATTGACGAAAAAGCAGATAGAAGAACTCCCAGGTGGCATTCTTGGCCTCCAGCGGACATCCAGCCCAGAAGAGCTTGCCGAGATTTATTCGGATGCGTATGTATTCTTCAATCCCACCTACGAGGACAACTACCCGACGACCAATCTGGAGGCGATGGCCTGCGGAACGCCGGTGGTTACTTATGATACGGGAGGGAGTCCGGAGAGCGTTTGGGGCAGAGGCGTTGTTGTGGAAAAGGGAAAGCTTATGGAGGCGGTTGGTGTGATTCAGGCTGACAAAATTATGCGGATCAATTTAGAGAAAGTCGAAGACAGCTTTTCAAAGTGGCGTATGGTGGACGAATATGTTCGGCTGTATAGTCGATTAGAACGGGCAAAAGGGACTATGCGAAGCAGTGAGCGTAATATGCCTGTTCCCATAAAGGAATGAAGAACAATGAAAGATAAAAATTTTTTGAGTCCAGAAGAAATAAAGTCGGAGTTGGCGGAGATGCTTGCTTGGCTACATAACTTCTTGATGGAGAATGGAATAGAGTATTCTTTGGCTGGCGGCACTTTATTAGGCGCAATCAGACATCAGGGATTTATACCGTGGGATGATGATATTGATATTCTTTTGACCCGTGAAAACTATAAAAGACTACTTTCACTGAAATCTGAGGTCCGGAAAAAGGGAAGCTACGACCTGGTTTCTGTAGAAGATGGCAGTTCGGAGTACCCTTTTATTAAGCTGATCAACCGGTCTATTCAAGTGGAACAGCTTAATTTGCGCTCTGAAAACGATAATTGCCTGTGGATCGATATATTTCCGCTCGACAATGTTCCCAATAATGCGCACCGCCAGAAAGGACTGTATACTGCGGCTCATATGGTTCGTTTGATGCTGGAAAGTGCGATGATCGAACCGTACAGGGCCAAAACAGAAAAGAAATCAACAGCGGTGAAAGCTATGCTGCATCCCATATTCGAGTGCATTGGGGCGAAAAAGATTTCTCGTGTTCTTAGCAAAGTGTCACAGCGTTATAATGCGCAACCCTTACCAAACGCAGGCTGTGTAGTGTGGGGATACGGAATGGTAGAAACGGTTAGAAAAGAGGACTTTGAACGAACGGTTAATGTCCAATTTGAGGGCCTTGAGTTGCATGCAATGTCATGCTGGGAATTGTACCTTTCAAATCTGTACGGTGATTATATGACGCCTCCGGATGCCGCCAAACGCGTTTCTCACGAGGTAAAGGCGTGGAGACAGGCTGTTTGCGAAGACTAGTATAAAGCGGGAGGAAATTAAAATGGCGACGATTGCGCTGATTATTGCCGGCGGTTCCGGAGCACGGATGCGTCAGGATATACCAAAGCAATTTCTGACTGTGAATGAGCGACCGGTGATTGTATATACGTTGGAGGCGTTCCAAAATCACCCGGAAATAGATGAGATTGCAGTTGTTTGCATTGAAGGGTGGACATCCGTCCTTCGCGCCTACGCAAGCCAGTTCGGTATTCGCAAATTAAAATATGTGATTCCGGGCGGGGAAAATGGGCAGGAGTCTATTCGAAACGGTGTGTTTGAACTTGAGAAGAATCACTCTGCAGAGGATATTGTCTTGATTCATGACGCAATACGGCCAATGGTATCCGCGGAAATCATTTCGGATTGCATTCGTGTAACACGGCTTCATGGTAATGCTATTGCTGTCATTCCCTGCGCGGAGGCAATGATGCAGACACAGGATGGAGTCGTATCAACAGGAAGTTACCCAAGAGACAACCTGAAGAGGACACAGACACCACAGGGATTTCCGCTTGGTAAAATCTGTGACCTTCACAGAAGGGCCTTGGCAGCGGGAATTACGAACTCGGTTGCATCCTGCACATTAATGATTGAAATGGGTGAGCAGGTTTACTTCTCTGCTGGTTCGGAAAAGAATATTAAGCTGACGACGGTTGAGGATATTGATATTTTTAAGGCGCTCCTTATGGCAAAAAGATCCGACTGGCTGAAATAGGAAGGGTAGCAGATGGACTTATCTCACAGCAAGCAATATTGCGAAGATATTGGTGTGACCCTATCACACGTTGTCAACGCCCAAAAATTAAGAGGAAAGACAATCCTGATTACGGGCGCAACCGGGACTATTGGATCGTTCTTGGCTGAGACATTGATTCGAATGAGTACCGACATGAATCTGAAGGTGTGCCTTGCGGGGAGAAACGTTCAGAAGCTCCAGAGGCAGTTCGGCGATTGCCATGCCGTGAGGTTTTTGCAATATGATATGAATAGCCCGATTGATTTTGATGTTTCAGTTGACTATATCATTCATGCGGCGGGAAATGCGCACCCCTATGCTTTTCAGCGTGACCCTGTTGGGACAATTATGGGAAATGTGGAAAGTACATTCCGGCTTCTGGAGTATGCGCGGGAGCATGGCGGAGAAAGATTACTTTATGTTTCTTCCGGTGAGGTGTATGGTCAATGGGATGTTGCGCTGGATGCGGTTGATGAGGCTTATGCTGGATACGTTGATCCTCTTGCGCAGCGATCTTGCTACCCGATGAGTAAGCGAATGACAGAAAATCTCTGTGCGAGCTATTGGAAGCAATATGGCCTGGAGAGCGTTGTGGTAAGACCGTGCCACACATATGGCCCATGTATCACCGAAACGGACAATCGGGCACATGCCCAATTTTTTCGGAATGCCTTAGCCGGAGAGAATATTGTGCTAAAAAGCGCTGGAAAACAGTTGCGCAGCTATAATTACGTCGCGGATTGCGTGTCAGGTTTGCTTACTGTACTTACGACCGGAATAGCGGGAGAGGCGTACAATTTGGCAAATTCCCAGGCAAGGCTGACGATTGCGGAGTTGGCGCAAAGAATTGCGGAAGCGACTGGCACCAAGGTGCTCTTTGAAAATCCAACTCCACTTGAAATGACGAACCAAACGCCGATTGCAAAACAGGTACTGGATACCCACAAGCTCGAAAATTTAGGATGGGTACCGGCATTTGGTGTAGATGAAGGTATTTCCCATACCTTGAAAATCCTGAGGGAGGAGTAATGTGGGAATTTGCGCTCTTAAAAGAATGATTTCTGAGTATTTGTGTGCATGAGGTGTGTTATGAAGATTATGTGCGTTGGCTGCTCTCTTGTATACGGAGGGGCAGAACGTGTACTGACAAATCTGGTCAATCATTTTTCGCAGAAACATGAGGTTGTCTTTGTTACATTGTTGCATCGTGATCAGATCCCGTATCCAATCAATGAAAATGTTACTGTGGTTAATGGGCTGGAATTTGGCCCAAAGATCCAGGCAATTTTCAAGTTAAGAAAGCTGATCCGGGGCGAAAAGCCAGATGTGATTTTATCCTTTTTGACGCATGTAAATATTACGACCCTGATTGCGGGCTTTAGCACGGGGGTGCCCATTGTTGTATCCGAGAGAAATGATCCATCCAAAGAAAAAAGCCGGATAAGAAGAGCCTTGCGGGATATTACTTATTTGTTTGCGGATGGAATTGTTTTTCAAACGGAAGACGCAAAAAACTATTACCGCTCTGTCTACAGGAAACGCTCTGCGGTCATTCCAAATCCGATTTACGTTAGTGCGGAAAATATTCAGTATGTCTGCCAAAAGCGGAAAAAAGAAATTGTGGCGGTAGGACGATTGTCTGAGCAAAAGAATTTTGGTATGTTGATTCATGCATGTGAGCCTGTTTTGCGGAGACATCCGGATTTTTCCCTGGTGATTTATGGCGAAGGACCTTTGCGGGGGCAGCTGGAAGAATTGATACAGGAATTAGAGATGGAAGGGCGTGTGTGTCTGTATGGACAGACTTCGGAGCTTCATACGCTGATTCGTGACAGTGAGCTGTTTGTGATGCCATCAAATTATGAAGGAATGCCCAACGCACTGATGGAAGCTATGGCATTAGGGCTGTGCTGCGTTAGCACCGATTGTCCTGTAGGTGGACCAAGAATGCTGATTGACTCAGGTGTAAATGGATGGTTGATACCTGTGGGAGATAGAAACGCATTGTCAAGAAAGATTCTGGAATTGTTGGATGACGATGAGGAGCGTAAAGCACTTGGAGAAGCGGCGAGAAAGATTATACAGACATTTTCGCCTGAGCGGGTATATCGGGATTGGGAGCTATATCTGAGAAAAGTGTCTGGAAATCGGACGAAGAGTTATTAAACCTTCTACATAAGATGGAGGGAGCTAAATGGGAAAGATAAAAAGATTTTTGACAGATGGGAATTATCGCCTTGCCTGCTTAGCTGGCCGCGGATTGCTGAATTTTATGTCAGATTCCAGATTCCTGCAATACAAATATCGGGTAGTGTTCGGGAAAGAACTGAACTTGGATAATCCTCAGACGTTCAATGAGAAAATCCAATGGCTAAAAATACACAATAGAAAACCAGAATATACAACCATGGTTGATAAATATGAGGTGAAGAAGTACGTTTCCCAAATAATTGGGGACCAATATGTGATACCGACGCTAGGGGTGTGGGACAAATTCGAGGATATTGATTTCCAATCCTTGCCGAACCAGTTTGTGTTGAAGTGTACCCATGACAGCGGAGGAATCGTTATTTGCAGGGACAAAGAGCAGCTTGATTATGATGAGGCAAGGAAGAAGATTACAAAGAGCTTGAACAGTAACTACTACTGGTTTGGACGGGAGTGGCCGTATAAGAATGTGGTGCCACGGATTATTGCGGAACCATTCCTGTCAGATGATAGTGGAAATGATTTACGAGACTATAAGTTCTTTTGTTTCAATGGTAAAGTGGTTTATTGCCAGGTTATCTCAAACCGGAGAACAAAAGAGTCAATGGATTTTTTTGATATAGACTGGAATCACCAAAATATAGCAAGGCTAGATCTACTGGGGAGGCCATTCCCCTACAGTGAGGAAACAATTCCATGCCCAGTATGTTACGATGAGATGCAGTATTTGGCAGAAAAGCTTGCGGGAGTAAATCCATTTATGCGCATTGATTTTTATGTAATACAGGATCGCCCGTTTTTGGGAGAAATTACATTCTACCCGGCATCGGGCTTCGGAAAGTTTGTACCGGAGAAGTGGGACAAGATATTGGGGGATATGATTGACTTGAACTCTGTGAGGACACAATAAACTAGCTGATGTAATATTAACGAGTGGGGTGGAGAGTAAATAAATGTTTATCAAAGGAGATATTGACAAGGGGGAAAAGAGTGCTTCGAAAGTACCACCCCGCTTTTTTGTAATGGTTCCAGTTTACAAAGTTGAAAAATATCTGGACCGCTGCATCCAGTCGGTATTAAACCAAACTTTCATGGATTTTCGATTGATTCTTGTGGATGACGGTTCTCCAGACCGTTGCGGAGAAATTTGTGATAGCTACGCACAAAGAGATTGGCGTATCACAGTGGTTCATCAAGAGAATCGGGGATTACTGGCGGCGAGACGAGTGGCAATACGTTGCGCAAAAGAAATGCCATGGAATCAGACAACCTATGCGGTTTTTTTGGACTCGGATGATACATTGAAAGAAAATGCATTAGAGGTTATTGACCAAAAAATTGGACGATATTGCGCTGACCTTTTAATTTATTCTACTGATTCGGTTCAAGATGGAAAGAAAATAAGAGAGTGCGGTGGAAAAGAGGGAGCCTGTGGCTCTATAGAGGACAAACGACTTTTTTTGAAAACGGTGTTGTCTAATTGGGGGTATAATCCGTTGTGGCGGAAAGCTGTTCAGTTTGATCTTATAGAGGATATAGATTACAGTCAGTATTATTGCATTAGCCATGGAGAGGATCTCCTACAGAGTTTGCCGTTATACGAGAAGTGCTCGAATCCTGCAATTATTCCGGATAGTCTCTACAACTATACTGTCAATCCAGATAGTATTACACATTCAGTTACATATGAGAACTATAAAATAAATACGACTGTCCGCGAATGTGTATTTGAGCTCATAGATCGAATTGGGCTATTTACGCAAGAGGATTACCAAGATTACAGGGCATATTGCGTGTTTTTGGTATGGAACCAGTTAAAGAAGATTTGTAGCTTGGAGACTGCGTGGCAGAATAAGCGAAATCTTGTCCGTGAATACAGAGAAACAAAATTCTACCAGAAGTACCTAAAAGGGAAAAAATATACGGTTTCAAAAGTAAAATTTTCACATAAAATAATATATAGTATTTTTGAGAAAAAAATGGACGATTTGCTTGTCACTGTTTTATCGGCAAGAAAGCAATTGTCTAAAATAAGAATTAATTTAAAATGTTCTCTTGGAGGAGCAAAAAATGTGTGAATCTCCCATTGCAGTCAGCGTTGTTTGCAATGCGTATAACCATGGACTATATATACGAAAAGCGTTGGATGGTTTTGTAATGCAGAAAACATCATTTCCTTTTGAAGTACTTGTGCATGACGATGCTTCAACGGATGATACAGCTGAGATTATAAGAGAGTACGAAAAAAGATATCCAGAAATCATAAAGCCGATTTATGAAACAGAGAATCAATATTCTAAGAGAGACGGATCCCTTACCAGAATACAGTATAGTAGAGTAAAAGGAAAATATGTAGCTTTGTGTGAAGGGGACGACTATTGGACAGATCCTTTGAAATTACAAAAGCAATATGATGCACTAGAGGCACACCCACAAATTGATATTTGCGCTACAGCAGCAGAGAAGGAGCAAGATGGGAGAATTATAGGATACATTGCGCCGTCCACACATGACACAATTTTTACCGTAAGAGAGGTTATTTGTGGAGGTGGCGGTTTTGTCGCAACTGCTTCAGTGATGGTCCGGTCTGAAATTCGTAAAAATCCAAGCCCCTTTTTGAAGAAGATGAGCATGGATTATTTTGTCCAAATTTCCGGGGCACTTAGAGGCGGAATGCTTTTTCTGGCAGAGCCGATGTCGGTTTATCGCATACAAGTTCCTGGCTCATGGACATGCCGGACATATAAGAGTGTTGCAATGATAAATCGACATGAGGAGGAACTGTGCGCCGCATTGCAATGCTTGGATGAGGATACCGCAGGAGTTTACCATGATATAATCGAGGAACGAATTGAAAGATTTCGATTTAGTATTTGGGTAAGAAATCGAGAATATAAGAACGCTTGTCAACCAGAATACAAAAAACATTTTGCGAAACTCCCAGTTTATAAGCGGCTAGTTATCAAAATTGGAGTGTATTTCCCGCAATTAGCCGATTTTGTTTGGAAAGTAGGCAAGAAGGTTAGATAGATGGTAGAGAAAAATTCTAAAGTTTTAGCTAACTTTTTGTGGCGTTTTGCTGAACGGTGCGGCGCTCAAGGAGTAGCATTTGTAGTATCGGTTGTCCTGGCCCGACTACTGGCCCCGGAAGTTTATGGTACCATTGCCTTGGTAACCGTATTTACTACGCTCCTCAATGTCTTCATCGACAGCGGCTTTGGAAACGCGTTAATTCAAAAAAAGGATGCCGACGATCTGGACTTTTCTACCGTATTCTACTTCAATATTACCGTGTGTACGTTGTTGTACCTCGGAATGTTTTTTGCTGCACCTTGGATTGCCAGATTTTATAAGAATTTGGCATTGACCCCGGTGATACGGGTACTGAGCCTGACTCTGATTATATCCGGTGTAAAAAATGTGCAGCAGGCCTATGTCAGCCGGACTATGCAGTTTAAGCGTTTCTTTTTTGCAACGTTGGGCGGAACGATTGGCGCGGCTGTTATTGGGATAGTAATGGCGTACCATGGCTTCGGCGTGTGGGCGTTGGTGGCTCAGCAGATTTTTAACGCTACGGTAGATACGATTATTCTATGGATCACTGTCAAATGGCGGCCTAGGTGGATGTTCTCCTTTGAACGCCTAAAAGGTCTGTTTTCTTATGGTTGGAAGCTGTTAGTGTCGTCATTGTTGGACACGGTGTATAATGATTTGCGTCAGTTGATTATTGGCAAGATGTATACGACTTCGGACTTGGCACAATATAATCGTGGGAAGCAGTTTCCTAACCTGATCGTGACGAACGTCAATTCTTCCATCAACAGCGTTTTGCTTCCCACAATGTCTCGTGCTCAGGACGACCCGGCCCGAGTCAAAGCTATGACCAGGCGGGCCATGAAGACAAGCACCTATGTGATGGCACCACTTATGATGGGGCTTGCGTTTATCGGGGAACCGATTGTTGACCTAATTCTGACGGAGAAATGGCTACCTTGTGTACCATTCCTTCGGATATTTTGTATCACATATATGTTTTATCCGGTCAATACTACAAATCTGAATGCCATCAAGGCGATGGGACGCAGCGATTTGTTTTTGAAGCTGGAGACAATAAAGAAGGTGATTGGGCTGATTGTCCTGCTAGGTACAATGTGGTTTGGCGTTATGGCAATGGCGTATAGTCTCTTGTTTACAAGTATTACAAGCCAGATTATCAATAGTTGGCCCAACAAGAAATTGTTAGATTACAGTTACCCAGAACAAATCAGGGATATTCTACCGGGAATTTTACTTGCTGTGTTTATGGGCTGCTGCGTTTATCCAGTAAAGTGGATAGGATTTTCAGATTTGCTTACGCTGTTTATTCAGGTCGTTATGGGGGCCTGCATTTACATTGGGGGCTCTGCCTTGCTGAAACTGGAGGGCTTCCGGTATTTGTGGGAGCAGTTGAAACCTGTTTGGAGAAAAATCGGGAAAAAGGAAGAATCTAAATGAAAAAAGTGCTGTTGATTTTCTCAGGATACAACCAGCGGGCTGTAGTTGCGTTTTTGCGGGAGCTAAAAAAGAACAGAATAGATAATTTTAGGATTATTGCCGCATCAGATCAGGACACAATACTTGTGACGGATTATAAAGACAGTGTCTCTTATGTTAGAAAGATAAAGCAGTTGAATCTGGACGAAATACTTTTCGCGACAGAGGCTACATTAGCGGATACCGGTGCAGAAATGGCAACAATTGTACCAAGCACCGAGGCGTTAAACCGGTTTGTCTTGGAGAACCGAGAAATATTTCGAAAACACAAATGCGAGATTCCTTTGGTTGAGGCAAAGCAGTATTATGAAATATCGGATAAAGAGACCTTTTGGAAACTGTGCAGAAATCGGGGACTGACGGTCCCGGAGAATATTGAGATTGACAGCTGGCAGGGGCAGCCTTTTGTTGCCAAACCGAAGCATTATGTTTCATCGGATGGGAAGATATACGCACCAGTGATTGTACAAACAAAAGAGGAGTACCAGACTTTTATACAGAATTATCGAGGAGAAGACTTTGATTTACAGGAGTTTGTGCGGGGTGAAAGCTTCTATCTCCTGTATTACTTCGCAAAAAATGGAACAGTATTATCTTTTTCACAGGAAAATATTGCGCAACAGCCCAATGGAAAATCCATTTTGGCGGCGGTATCCAGGAATTTGCACACTTCGGAGATATCGGGTCAATTCGAGGCACTTTTAAAGGATCAAAAGTTTGTTGGTTTTGTTATGATTGAGCTTCGGAAATGTAGGGAGCGGTACTACATGATCGAGGCCAATCCTAGACTCTGGGGACCAACACAGCTGTATGTTGATGCGGGTGTTCCATTAATTGAAGCGTTTCTTCAGGATACGGGTTTTATGAAGGAGAAGGCGTTTAACGATCAACCTTGCGAGGCATATTATTATTGGAGTGGTGGATGCAGCGCGGAGAAAGACTGCGTGTGGCATGGTCCCGGAAGACAATTTTTCCAGGAACATTGGGAGGATTTTCAGCGAGCGGATATGTATGACAGACCGGACACGATAAATGTGTATCAAATGGAGATTATGGAACGTTGATTTTGGGAGGATAGCGGTGAAAAAAGTAGTAATATCTGTTGGGATGGGACCGCAGCAGCTGGCTTTTATCAAGAGGCTAAAGGAAAACGGCTATACTGTGGTTGCCTTTGGAAAGGGAAAAAACTCTGCTGAGGCGATTCGCTTGTGCGACTATTCGGCAGAGCTGGACACGCATGATCCGGAGGCGGCCATTCGATGGATTGATTCCTTAGGAGTCCAGGTGGTAGCGGTTGGTTCCTTTGCCGGAGGTGGAGCGGTCCAAACGGTTCAGAGATTGTCGAACTACTATGGTACCGTGACAGCCATTCCAGATGAGCTTGCAGTTGGTTCTGATAAGACAAAGCAGCAGTTATTGCTGGAGAAATATGGGCTGTCTACAATCCATACATGGAAAATATCGGAGCTGACAGATGGAGATCTCCACCCAAATGAGGAGTACATTCTAAAGCCCGCATCCGGCAGAGGATCGGAGGGAATTACGATTCTGTCCGGGGAAACGTTGATGCATCGTTATCGGGATAATGGGAATGTGTGCAAAGAGGATATTGTACAGGATGTACGTAAAGGTGACGAATATCGCTGTGTCACGATTGTTCAGAACGGAAAATTGAAGCTGCTGGCACCTGTTTTGCGCAGATCCTACCGGGATACAGTATTTTTAGGTGTGCTGCGATATGCGGATGACCATCTGGACAGGCTTCAAGCGTACATTCAGCGGTTTCTGGCGGATTCTGGAATCCAAAATTCCATAATCAAAGCGGATATCATTGTTTCTGAAGAGAGCATTGATATGATCGAAATGGATATTGGAGTTGGAGGCGGAACGTACTATAAGACTTTTGTTTCCCGACTGTATGATCGGAATTTGATGGACGAGTATATCCGACTGATCACCGGGGACAAAGTGACCCCATTTCAGGTTGCTAGACCCAATTTGCGTATGGACTATGTATTTAACCATCAGAGCTGTCCCGTGGAGTATGATTTGGAGGAATGCCAGAAGGTGTTGTCAACAGTCTTTGGTGAATGCGAGATTCAGGTGAATCAGCTGCATCCGGAAAAGAAGGGTGGATTCTCTTCAAACGCAGATTTTATTATGACAGTGATTCGCAATCATTCCTCAGATGAGAAAGAGCCGTTTGCTGTGGATGATTTTGTCAATAAAAGGCTGCTGAGGAAGGCTGAAAAGACATGAAGACAATTGAAGAAAACGAAAGAAAATATTTAATTTCGAAGAATCAAAAAGAGGAAACTTGGGAACGAGAACATATTGTTTACCAATGGTTTCTTGAGAAGAATGCGCAGGGAAGTGTCAAAGAAAAAATAATTTTTGATTTGACAAGGGCAAAAATCATATATGCGCGTATTTCTAAAGTGAGTTGTGGAGAAGGGAAAAATCACAAAAATGTGGAATACCTGGATATTCGTGATTTTAATCCGGGAAAAATGGTGGGGATCCCCTTTGTGCTGAAACGGAGATCTATCAGAGAAAAAGTGTTCTTGGATAGATTCCTGAGATCAAATGGTGTTACGGAATATTTACTGGAGTATGAAGGAGAGAACTTTGAAAATGCAACCTTGCAAAGTTTTGGTACATTAGAGGATGTAACTGGGGATAGACGGTACTATAATCAGAATATGTGCATTCCGTTTTCGCAGACAGATGCGGACCAGCTGCGCTTCCTGCTGAATATATTTTGAAAAGGAATGAAGGAAGGCAAGATGAAACAAATTTTGGTTACCCGTTCCTCAATGCCAACATTTGAGGAATACTGTGACGAAATCAAAGATTTATGGAATACCCGCTGGCTGACCAATATGGGTGCAAAGCACAAGCAGCTTCAGACGGAACTAGAGAAATACCTGGGTGTTCCCCATGTGACCCTCTATACCAACGGTCATCTGGCGCTGGAGAATGCTATTGGGGCGCTGAACCTGCCGGAAGGGGGAGAAGTGATTACCACACCGTTCACATTTGCATCTACTACTCATGCCATAGTGCGTAATGGACTGGTACCGGTGTTCTGCGATGTAAACGACCGGGACTATACCATGGATGTGACCAAGCTGGAGAGCCTGATCACCGATAAAACCGTGGCTATCGTGCCAGTGCATGTGTACGGAAACCTGTGTGACGTAGAGACCATTGAGATGATTGCGAAAAAGTATGGTCTGAAGGTGATCTACGATGCTGCGCATGCCTTTGGCGTACGATACAAGGGCGTGTCCTCGGCCTGCTTCGGAGATGCCTCCATGTTCAGCTTCCACGCTACTAAGGTGTTCCATACCATCGAAGGCGGCGCAGTGTGTTATAAAAATGACAGCTGGGTACAGCTGCTGAATGATCAGAAGAACTTTGGATTCCATGGCCCGGAGGAAGTGGCTTATGTAGGCGGAAACGCCAAGATGAACGAATTCCAGGCGGCAATGGGTATCTGTAATCTGCGGCATTTGGATGGGGAAATCCAGAAGCGGAAGCTGGTGGTGGAACGCTACCGTCAGCGGCTGGAAGGCGTGGCTGGCATCGTGCTGTGTGCACCGCAGGAGAATGTGGAATCCAACTATGCCTATTTCCCGGTGGTGTTTGACGGTTACAAGTATACCCGCAACGAGATTTTTGCCTTGCTGCAAGACCAGAATATCACCGCCCGGAAATACTTCTTCCCCTTGACGAATAGTTTTGAGTGCTACCGCCACTATCCCACCGCCGGTGCGGAAAAGACGCCGGTGGCCCAACACCTGGCGCTACGGGTGCTGACATTGCCTTTGTACGCAGATTTGGCGTTGGAAGATGTAGATAAAATCTGTGACACTATTTTGGGATGATGGGAGGGAATGCCTGTGAAGGGCATCATTCTCGCCGGTGGCTCCGGCACAAGACTCTATCCTCTGACGAAGGTCACGTCAAAACAGTTGCTGCCGGTTTATGATAAACCCATGATTTATTATCCACTGTCAACGCTGATGTTAGCGGGGATCCGAGATATTTTACTGATCTCTACTCCCTCTGATACACCGAGGTTCCGGGAACTCCTGGGGGATGGGAGTCAGTTCGGCATTCGCCTGAGTTATGCGGTGCAGCCGAGCCCAGATGGATTGGCCCAGGCCTTCCTCATTGGCCAAGAGTTCATCGGGGATGAGCCCTGTGCCATGATTCTGGGAGATAACATCTTTTACGGAGGCTGGTTCAGGAAGAACTTGACAGACGCTGTGAAAAATGCACAAAACGGAGATGCCACCATTTTCGGCTACTATGTACGGGATCCTCACCGCTTTGGCGTTGTGGAGTTTGATAGCAAACGGACGGTCCTCTCTGTAGAGGAAAAACCAAGGAATCCCAAGTCTAATTATTGCATTACAGGGCTGTATTTTTATCCTGCCGGTGTGGCCCAGATGGCAGAACAGGTGCGTCCATCCCTTAGAGGGGAGCTGGAAATTACTACGCTAAATGATATGTACTTAAAATGTGGGCAACTGAAGGTGCAAATTCTGGGCCGTGGCTTTGCCTGGATGGATACCGGCACTATGGACAGCCTGATGGAAGCTTCTGTGTTTGTCCAGACGGTCCAGAACCGCCAGGGCGTAGTGATTTCCGCACCAGAGGAAATAGCTTATCACGAAAAATGGATTGATAAATCCCAGCTCGTTGCTGCCGCAGAGGCTTACGGGAAATCTCCATACGGGGAGCATTTACGCCTGGTGGCAGAGGATAAAATATTTTTCTGAGAGGAGCCAATATGGCGATATTCATAACTGGCGGTGCGGGCTTCATTGGCTCCAACTTCGTCTACTACATGCTGAAAAAGCACGATGACATTCTCCTGGTCAACCTGGACAAGCTGACCTACGCCGGGAACCTGGAAAACCTGAAGGGCGTGGAAGGGGACCCCCGGCACGTCTTCGTCCAGGGGGATATCTGCGACAAGGAACTGGTAACGTCCCTGTTCCAGAAGTATGACTTTGACTATGTCATCAACTTCGCCGCCGAGAGTCACGTGGACCGGTCCATTGCCAACCCGGAAATCTTCGTCCAGACCAACGTCATGGGCACCGTGAACCTCTTGCAGCGGGCCAAGGAGGCCTGGTATAACGCCGAGACCAAGACCTGGAAACCGGGCAAGAAGTACCTCCAGGTATCCACCGATGAGGTCTACGGCGCTCTGGGCGCAGAAGGCTTCTTCATGGAGACTACCCCCCTGTGCCCCCACAGCCCCTACTCCTCCTCCAAGGCCAGCGCAGATATGTTCGTCATGGCTTTCCACGACACCTACGGTATGCCCGTCAACATTACCCGCTGCTCCAACAACTATGGCCCCTACCAGTTCCCGGAGAAGCTGATCCCTCTGATGATCAATAACGTGAAGCACCACAAGCAGCTCCCCATCTACGGCGACGGCATGCAGATTCGGGACTGGCTGTACGTGGAGGACCACTGCAAGGCCATTGACATGGTCTGCGAGGGCGGCAAGGTAGGCGAGGTCTACAACGTGGGCGGCCACAACGAGCGGCCCAACATCTTCATTGTGAAGACCATCATTTCTCAGCTCCACGACCGGCTGAATGACGAAGGCATCAGCGAAGACCTGATCAAGCACGTGGAGGACCGCCTGGGCCACGACCGCCGCTACGGCATCGATCCCACCAAGATCAAAAACGACCTGGGCTGGTATCCCGAGACTCCCTTCGAAAAGGGCATCGTGCTGACCATCGACTGGTATCTAGGGCATGAGGATTGGATGAACAATGTGACTTCCGGTGCTTATCAGCGCTACTATGAAGCAATGTATCAAGAAAGAATGAAAACCCCCGGGAGCCTTTCCCGGGGCATTTCCGCCCAGGCGGCTGAGCTATAAAGCAATCAGAAAAACGGAGACGACCCGAAAGACCGTCTCCGTTTCTTGTGTATCAAGAAAACCACGCGTTAGACGCGTGGTTCAAAAAAGCCTATGGCGATGAGGAAAAACCCTGCTACAATAATTGAGCGGTCTGCCAACTGCAACAATTAAAGTAACAGGGAGGAGCATTCATCGTGGGAATGAATGACATAAACAGTTTATTACATACGAAGTGGAATTGCAAATACCATATTGTATTTGCACCGAAGTACCGCAGGAAGGTATTTTACAAAGAAAAGCGTGAAGCGATAGGAAAAATATTGCGGCAGTTATGTGAGTGGAAGGGCGTCAAGATCATAGAGGCAGAGGCGTGCCCGGATCACATTCATATTTTCGTGGAGATACCGCCGAAGTACTCTATATCGGGCTTCATGGGATATCTCAAAGGAAAGAGTAGTACGATGCTATACGGGCAATTCGGCGAACTCAAGTACAAGTATCGCAACAGAGAATTTTGGTGCAGAGGATACTATGTTGATACAGTCGGTCGAAACAAAAGGGCAATAGCAGAATACATAAGAAATCAATTAGAAGAAAATTTTGCAAATGACCAAATGACAATCAAAGAGTATATCGATCCGTTTACGGGTACCAAGAATAAGTAAGCAAAAATAAACAACCCCCACGAGAGGGGCTGCTCGAAAAAGTAATGCGATATCATTTTTCTTTGCCCCTTTTAGGGGCAGAGCCTGTAAGGCTTCCTTTTAGGTATTTTCAAACCACTAGTTGAACTGGTGAATATGATTTTACACATCAGTTCGTTGCTGTTGGACTTTCAACTTGTTGAGATTTGGTTACTGCATATTGAGCCATTCTCATTCGGTTTTGCTCGAATACTTCGTCTACCATATGCGTGTAAATTTTAGCGGTTACCGATATGTCAGAGTGTCCCATCCATTCTTTTGCCACATTGATTGGTACTCCGGCTGCTTGACAATCGGTGCAGAAAGTGT
>OIZT01000190.1_pt1 | contig 43134 bp, 61 predicted proteins | sample 1588611 | NCBI WGS metagenome assembly OIZT01 (sample SAMN03283278) | human gut metagenome | biome: human-associated habitat; material: feces | host: Homo sapiens | place: Peru | collected 2012
GGTCTGCCTCTTGTCGGTGTATTTGTATTAGCTAATAAACTTTTAATCTTAAACATTTTCGTCACATTCTCGTTACAAACTCTGTAACTGTATATACAATTAATATTATCAATAATGACAATCACTAAACAATACATTAACAATACATATTGAAAAGATAATCATTATTTACCAGAAAAAGACAATAAAAAAATGATTAACAGAATCCATCTGTCAATCATCAATTAAATTATATTTATTATCTTGCTATAAATTATATGCCTTAAAAATGCTATTAAGTCAATGATACTTTTTTAAATCTTTGTGAACGTCCTCAATCTATAATAAATGTTGTTAAATAAAAAAGAACGGCCGCACGCTGAACATCTGCCAGCGTGCGGCCGTTGCTATCCTCTTATAATGTTGTTATTTGACCTCTGCATCATCTGTGGGGCTGCCGTCGCTATCTGCTGGCGGCGCGGGGAACGTCAGAACGGCGCGCCCGGTATCATCTACAAACGCCAGGCGAACGCCGCAGGCCTGCGCCAGCTTAACCAAATCATTAATAGCCCAGCTGTTACGGCTCAATTTGTTCCGCACGGCGGGAACCGTAATCCCCAGGCCGTCAGCCAATGCCTGCGAACTCATGCAGCGCATAGCAATCAGCCCCTTGATTATAGCTTTACTTTTATCCATGTTTTACACCTCCATTATCTGTTGTCTACATTATACCGCATAGCGGTGTGATTGTCACCAAAAAAAATAAAAAAATAATCAAAAAAGGTATTGACAAGTATAACCAACGACGTTATAATATAACTGTAATCAAGATATAGATACCGAATAGCGGTATACATTCAAGGAGGAACTAAAAATGACTACACAAAAAGAACAAACACAAGACGCTAAAATGATTCAGTTGGCGCTTTACCGTGAATACGGCTTCCAGCCGTGCTTGAAGGACATCGAAATTCTGGAAAGCGTCGAAAACCCGGACTTCCCCTGGCATCTTGAAAGGGCCTACGTTGAAATCAAAGGCCACTTTTACACCATCTATCAAAACGCATTTGGCGGGTTGACCGTACAAAAATATTAAAGCTGACGGCGGCCCCGCTGGGGCCGTAAAGCTGCCGGCGGCGGTTCAAAGCCCGCGCCCAGCCGAAAGGAGAGAAAAAACATGACTTTTGAAAAGTATAATGCGAACCCCGAAAACAAGAATATTGGTGATTGCTCAATTAGAGCAATCTGCACGGCAACCCCGTTAACCTACCAGCAGGCTAAAAAGCTGCTGGAAACAAAGGTATTTGAAAGCGGCGCTGCATGGAACACCTTAAAGAACATCACCGCCGCCCTGGCTGATTTAGGTATAGAGGTTAAAGCCGCCAGCCGCGAAACAGTCAACAGCTTTACAAAGCATTGTGACACCGGCGCCAGCTACGTTGTTTTTGTAGCAAAACACGCCGTGGCCGTTGTCAACGGAGTTATCTATGATACATGGGACAGCAGCCGCCGTTTTGTAAAGCTGGTTGCCAAAGTCAGCCGCGAGAAATTCGCCGAATTAAAAGCCAAATACAGCCCGGAACCGAAAAAGGAGGAAAAGAAAGTGGACTGGAAAAAGATTTTTGCCGCTTGCGAAACAATTGAGGAACTGAAAAAGGCGTTTAAAAAAGCCTGCATGAGCTGCCACCCCGACAAGGGAGGCACGGCCGCCGAATTTAAGGCAATGAGCGCAGCGCACGACAAGCGCGCCGCAGAACTTGCCGAAAGCGAAAGCCGCCAGGAGTGGCAGCGCAACAAGAAAGCGGATGGCACTTATAAAACAGCCGCCGAAATTCTGGCCGAACAGGCGGAATTTGCCGAAATCCTGGCCGTGCTGATGGGCTTGAAGGGCCTTGAAATTGAAATCTGCGGTAATTGGTTATGGATAGGAGGCGAAACGAAAGAGAACAAAGACGCCTTGAAAGGCGCCGGCTGCAAATGGGCCAGCAAGAAAAAACTTTGGTACTGGCATGCAGGCGAATGGGTTAAGAAGGTCCGCCGCGCGTTGACCATGGAGCAAATCCGCGACCTGCACGGCAGCGAGTTTTTAAAATACCGCCCGGAAACGCCCTTATTACAATAGCCGAAACGCCGCCCCGCGCGGCGTATACCGGGGACCGGCCGCCCCGGTACTGATGAGGCAGGCCAAAAAATGAACCTTGAAAATTTAAAAGGGAGGACATAAACAATGAATAAAGCCGAATTATTAGCGAAAGCTATAGAAACGAGCCTGGCAGCGGTAGAACCGCGCCGCGCGTTATGCTGGCGTTTATACCGCGAACACGTGGCACGTATTACACCGGCGCAGACCGTGGCCGACCTGGCCAACCATTTCGCCGCCGAATTTTTCGCGGCAGAAGCGGTAAACGCAGAAGCGCAGGCCGTTTGTCGCTGCTATATCGCATATACCGATATTTTCAAGGCGGAAACGCGCGAGAAAAGCGCACGGCTGCAGCCTATCCGCGACGCCGTCCGCGCCGCCGGCTACTCTGTCACCTACGATATAACAACAATCAGTTATGACATTGACAAGCGCGAGCACGTTCATACAAGCTTCACGGTTGGCCCGTGGGACCGCCCCGGCGGTGATTGGAACAACCGCATTTTAAACGGTGACTACATGCGGGACGAGCTGCAGCGCCTGGAAAAGCAGGCCAGCGGAAAAAGCCCGGCCGAAATCATCAGCGACGCGGCCGCCGCCTGGCAGATGCTGAAAAAGCAGCAGGCAGCCTATCAAGAAAACATCTGTATTTTGCGCAGGATGCTTTCGGTTGTCACCTTTGACGACTGGAACGACTGGAAGGTAAACGCTTATTAAAACAAGGAGGTTGAAGCAATGAAACGTGAAGAAGCGTTGAATTTGCTAAAAAAAATTGAAGCGTACCGCAAACAACCGGCAATGCACGAGGCAGAACACGACATTACATGCCGTATCATCGCCGCTATGGTCGCAGAAGCAGGCGGCTTTAAAAGCCGCAACGAATGGACCGCAGAAATCAAGGAGGCTTTAAAATGAAAAAATACACCAACGCCGAAAAGCAAAACATTATCAACGCGCTGAAAAACATCGTTGACAAGCGCGTCAAATTCTGGCAAGAAGATTTTACCCAGGACCGCGAATTAATCCAAGCGAAAGAAAACGCGCTGCCCATGATTTTTATCGCCCGCGAGTGCGGTACCGTATTAATCAGCTTTACCGGCGCGGAGGAATTTACCTACCGCGAGTTAAAAGGCTATTGCGACGCGGCCCGTGAATACGTTGACTACTATATGCACGAGGACAAAAGCAATAAGCTTTACCGCGTCGAGGCTGGCGAGGTACACGAGATAAAGCGCAGCAATTACAGTAAAGCGCTGGACATCATCAAAGGCGTTTACGCCGAACTTGCTACAAAGTTACTGGTTGAGTCAGCGACTTAAACTATTCAGCCAACTACACCGGCAGGAAAGCCGCCGCCGGTGTAGAATATTAATAGGCAGAAGCGATTTTTTAGGAGGAATCAAGAATGTTTAAAGAAGTGAAAAACAATGTTTACAACGCGCTTTTCGTGGCCGCTGATGAAGAAGGCCGCCGCTATGCAGCTTTTGAAGGTGACTTTAACGGCGAATATTGGGAAGCGACCGCCTGCACCGAAAGCGGCGAGCTTATCAAAGGCGAAACCACTAAGCTTTACCCCGTTCACGTTTACCACGCTGGAACCGACGAATACGAAGAAGTGGGCTACGATGAAGAAGCGCCCCGCGTTCTGCTGCCTGGCTGGCGCAACTACCAGAAGTGCGGCTATAACGAAAGCTATTCCCTGGCCCCCGTCGCTTACAGTGAAGCGAGTGACCGCGTTTACATGATGCTGCCGGAAGGCGCTAGCGTTTACGCTGATGACGCAGGCTGCCCGGTGATTGATTATGACGGCTTTAAACAAGCCGACGTAATTAACCAATATGACGGCAGCGGCTGCCGCCCGTATATCATCGACAACGACCGCCGCCGCGCATATCTGGAAGTTGTCGAACTATAACCCCGAATCACCCGCCCGGCGCAAGCCGGGCTATTATCGAAAGGAAGCGAAATTATGAAAAATTTTGTCGGCTTGAAAGCCGAAATCAAAAAGCAAAAAGCTATCCGCGCCCGGCTTGACAATGAGCGCGGCCGCCAAACTGTTAATTGGAAAGCCGCAACTTTTCGCCTGGCGTTGCTGAACCATTGGAAGCGTCAAGGCGTAGGGCTGCCGGACAACTACAGACAGCTTTGGAACCCGCCAACTAATTGGACCGCGCGCACGTTGAAAGAACGCACGCCGCTGCACGTTTGGGAAGTTGACGCATTGCGCGCGGGATTGGTTGCAGAAGCGTGCAAAAAATTTAAAAACGCAACGTCCCCGCTTATTCGTTGGATGATAAGAGATGAGCTGGCGGCAAAAGTTACCGAATTGTACCGCCGCCCGGTATTTTAACGAAGCATTATAAAAAACACAAGCCCCGAGGCAAACGCCCCGGGGCTTTTCTGTATCCTGCAAACGCGAGCAGGCTATATATTTTTGAAGTCGAAATCTTTTACAGGTATAATCACTAGGGCTGCCATAATTGGAACGCGTGGCGGCCCTTTTCTGTGCGTGTAGCGCATACTTTAGGGAAGCGAAAAACAAAAAGGCCGAGGCAAAACCCCGGCTTTTTTTGTTTGTGTTCGCACACGTAACGCCCAACCAATAGCAAGCGTTTTCTTAATGTTTGGAAGCGGCAGCGCCGTGCGCCTGCCTTTACTTTTCTTGCTTCTGTTCTGCCCTGGCCTTTTGGAAGCTGTTCGCGTTTATGTCAATCCGGAGCAGCCCTTCTTGAATCGCCAGCATGAGTAGGCCGTCAATGAATGAGCGGCGGCGGAGCGCGTACACCTGCGGGCTAATCTCATCCATAACGGAGATTTTGCGGACCGTCCAATGGTATACATACCGGTGCTGAATCGCCTTATAAGACTTGTCACCAAACCGCTGCCGAAACAGAAGAAGCGAACGTTCCATAACATCCAGCCATTTTTCCGGCTGGTAAACCAAAAACGCCTGCCCAAGATAAATACACCGGACCGCAGCAAGCGGCGTTACTGCTTGAATCGCAAGGCGTGCCGTAGAATCGCCGCCGGTCCTCATATCAAATTCCAAGCGTTCCGCCCTCTGCTGCATTCTGGTAGAAACAACCGCTTTACCTATTGCATTTTTAGCAAAGAACAAACTCTCTGCATGGTCTGCTGCTTCTGCGTAATCCATTTTCTTTACCAGTCCACATCATCGAGCGGGTCTTTCTGTTCCGCTTTTGGGGGATAAGGCGTAGTGGTTTGCGCAATCTTTACGCTTTCCAAATGCTCCAGCAGCAAATAGCTTGCTTTAGAGTTCTTGCCATTCCTATCCACGTATAAATCAGTCTGGAAGCGTCCGCCGACAATAACTTGCGTGCCTTTTGTGATGTAGTTGCTGATATATTTAATCAGTCCTGGGATAAAGCAGCGGCAAGAAATGTAGTCATAAATTTTCTTTCCGTCTTTGTCAAGGTACGTTCTGGAACACTGAATTTCAAGGTTGCATACCTCTTTGCCGTTCTTCATAACTTGCACCGTAGGTTCAAATTTCACCCACCCGAGTATCAAACAGTTATTCAACATTATAAATTTTCACCTCAACTTTTGGTATATCACTATATTTTTTAGATACTGTAAGTTTAACAATCTGTTTATCATCCTTATAGACAATGCCAGATATAGAATCAAGAATAATTTTTGCGACGTTATCAACATCGGGTTTTTTAATCGGCAACTGTAAGCCGTTTAAAGCCTGCTCCTTGAATTTTTTTGACTTGCTGGCAGGAATACCCACGTCAGCTATTATCTCAACGCCCAGGGGTAATTCCGTAAGCGTCAGCCCTATATTTTGCATCGCTTCACTGGCTAACAGTTTGACGTAGGCTTTATAGTTGCGGCTTTTCTCCGGGTCGTATGCTTTTACAAATCCGCCATGAGTAGAAAAGCGAGGCCGTCCCTGCGCCGTCGGTTCGCCTGGAATCGTAAATGTTAAATTCATTTTTCTGTGTCCTCTTTACTCTCACGTACTGTAAAAACAGGTTTAATAACATTTCCCAATTCATAGCCCCTATGATAGCTTTCAGCCGTTGCTAAAATTAAAGCATCGTCAATGCAGCGCGGCCCAAGGCTATATGTTTCTTCGTCCTCCTGCTTCGCCAGCTCCGCCATATACAAGCCAATCAGACTATATACGGCAATGTCTTTCAGACTTTCAGCGATTTTGTCGCCATGAATATCGTGAGTATAAACAAAAGCGATATGCTTTGCCATATACGCTTTCAATTCCTCAAACATTCCCTCTGCATCGTCCGTGTGTCCGTTCAGCAGCGCGCCGCAGCGAAAATTAGCAAGCTCATCTGCGCCGGAGGAATACTGCTCATGCTTTTTCTTAAACAGCGCCTCCAATTCGTCAAGCTGGCTATACATAAATTCGCTTAAACTTTTATTCATATTTCGGTGCCTCCTTCACATCGTCAACATAATATACAACCTTAAATTCTCTTTCTGCTTCCGCTTCTGCTTTCGCCTTCGCTTCTTCCGGTGATTCAGCGTATACATATTCTGGGAGTCCCATATTGGGGAACGCTATACTTTCCCACCATACTAAATAACGTTTCATTCTTATTTGTTGTCCTCTTACTTTCAGCCCTTCTTGCCATCGCCAATCATCTGTATAGTATTGTTTGCGCGAATTTTGAATTTTGATTACAGGCGTAGCTACATAAATACGACCACCACCCCTGCCAGCATGCAATATCACGTTACCAATCTCTAACATGCGTTTTATGCGCCACTCTAAATCATAGCTCATAATCAACGCCCATTTCTTTTGCCACGGCAGGCAGCGCAGCTTCTGCTTCTTCCTTGGTGCGATACACCCAGCCTTTGTCAAGAAGTGCCAAATCTGTAGGATGTTCAGTCCATATGCTAAGGGCAGTACTCCATTCTATTTTATCTGGCGCGGCATAATTACGTCTCACCATAAACGACCAATAACGTTCGTTCATTTTCGGCTTCCACGGCAACTTAACGATTTCAGCGTTATTGCAAACAATTTCCGCCAGCAGCTCTTTGTTATAACTACCGCTCTCTTTATTATCGTGTTCAAACAAACCTGCCATGGTAAAGTTGCAAATTTGCTCGTTGCCCTCTTTGCTAACTACCTTAAATTCTTCGCCCAGCTCTACGCTGAGCATTTTACAGATTTCAGGGATAAGATTTTTAGCCATTACTTCCACTCCTTAATCTTTCTGCCACAACCGGGACAATAATTATAGTCGTCACGGTCTACTCCAAAAACAACACAGTAAGGCTTGCGTCTGGTTATACACGTTTTTCCAACATAAAACGTTTCGCCGTTTCTCTTGATTTCTTTCGCGTATCCGTGATATTCGACTGTCGGTGTGTAATTTTTTTTAGTCATCACTTGCACCCCTCAATCTTTCTTCCGCACCAGCAGCAATGCGACTGTCCGAAATTCTCGAACGTGCCGCCACACTTTTCACAGCGATACATTGGGAACGCATCTTGATAATATCCCATATACACAATCACCGTTGTACGGTCAAGCTCATGCTTGATAGCCTTAATAGTCAGTTTTTGTTTGCGCACCGCTGCCGCCAGGCAAACGCTGCCTTTAAATTTTGTTAAGCCTTCTTTGGCAAGGCTCAACATTCTGCGATTCGTATCTAAGGCCACACGCAATTCCCTTTCGTTTGTCGGCAGGCTATCCCACCATTGTTTACGTTCTGGAGTCATTTATTCTTCCTCCTCATCCTCGCGACCGCAGCAAATGTCCAGGCTGTCACCGATGCTTCTAATAGTTCTGCCCAGGATTTTACAAGTGCTTTTCAGCCACTCTACGCTATGTCCTTCCAAGACCACGTCCATTTCCTCGTCTGTTAAGTCGCTAAAGCAAACGCTTTCCCAACGCTTGCCACGCTTAACACGGAAATACATTCCGTCTAAATCTCTATTCATTTTCTTCCTCCTTTTCGATTTCTGCACGAATAACAGCCATAGCTTTATACAGATAATCAGTATCGCCGGAGCAAAGCCATTCTTCCAGCTCTGCATTAACAGCCTTGATAAGCCGATTTTCTTTCAATTCGTCGACAGCCTCGTTCGTGCTGATACACGCCATTTCCTCGTTATCGTAAAGCAATTCGCTCACGGGGATATTTAAAACACTTGAAATTTTGGCGCGCTTTTCAAAAGGAATATGCTCAGTTCCGCCGGTTTCGTAGCGGAAAACATCAAGCGGCAGAATGCCCAGCGCAACGCTCAACGATGTCTGCGTCATTCCCTTATTTTTTCTTGCTTCCCTGATAACCTCACCGATTTGCTTTGCATCCATGTTCTTCAACCTCCTTTAATCTTTCACCGATAGCACGTGCCACATTAACAGTAACGCCGTTTCCTGCGAAAAAATCTACAAAGTTCATTTCTTTCTCTCCCTCGCCCCGCACTTCTGCGGCGTATTTTCGCACCGCTTGCAAGGGCGGTCGCACTCACAGCAGCATACGTGCAGCAGAGTGCTTATCACGCACTCCGGTGTAACAGCCTTGCAGAAGTATTTAGGTTTTAAGCGTGTTTCTAGTGCGCTGGCAGTTTCATCCTGCTGCGTAATGGTTTCCGGCGGCTTCGGTGCACCAGTCAGCCCCTTTACCTTTGCTTTACATCTCAGCAGGCCACAAGATTTTTCCTTGCCTTTCTTAAACTCCCAGATGGTCACTTTTTTTGTTTTGCCACAATCGCAACGCACCAAGAAGTAAGCTGAACCCCTATCCTGGTAGCCTAAATACTTCTCAACCGTCAGCGTGCCAAATTTCACGCCAACCCATGCCGTCCAATTATTCACGCCAGCACCTCCAAAGTAAGCGTATCGCCACATTTCAGCAGCTTACTTTTACAAGGCTCATTATGCTTGCGACTGTACGTAAAGTCGTTCATGTAGCATTGCAGGATACGGAACTGATTGTCAATAGCGTTATCATTCAAGCCAATCTGCCGGCCGTACTCAAACACGGCTTTATCCTGCGGCATATACGGCATAATGAGCCGGTGTTCCGTCAACTTTGCCGCCGTCCATTTCAGCAGCATACTGTTCAGCCTATCAGCAAGCGGCTTGCCGTCGCTCAATTTCTCCATGTTGCAGCGGTTTATATTCTCCTGCACATGAGCTTCTTCTGCCTGCTTCAAAGCAGCCTGCATCAGCGCCGGGCTGATTATATTCACGTTAAGGCCGTTCGCACCGGTCAAGGTAAGCGCTATCTGCTCTGCCTTCTCCCACCGGTCAAGGCCTATATTTTGCTGATTAAAAATTCCTGCCCAAAGGTTGACTGTTTCTGACAAGATTCGTTTTGCTTCTTCCAGGCGGTCAAAGCCGGGCCGTATGTCCTGCGGCATCCGTTTTCCTGCCTGTTGCAGTTTAACAATCGTTTGGGCTATTCTCTGCGGTTGCAGCATCTTCTTCGCCTCCGTATAATTCGTTCACTAGGTCCATACCGGTATATTCCTTGCCTTGTTTCTTGCTGTTGCCGCTGGCATAGTTTCTTGCTACGGTCTGCACATACGCAAAATTTCTTGCGCCGTGCTCTACCGCCGCTAGTATTCCTTGCTCAACGGCAGCTTCGCCAACCTCACCTAACAGGGCTTGCAGTTTCTCTCCGACGATTGGAGTAAGCGGCATCATGTTTTTCTCCCACAAGGCAAAAATTTCAGTATGCGTTTTTTTCTCGTCATCGTCTTTTCTTTTAGGATGATGATAATCATCCTTTTCTTTATCTCTATACTCTATACTCTTATCTCTAATCTCTGTCGGACATTTTGTCCCCTTTTCGTGGGGACATTTTGTCCCAAAGTTGGGGGACATTTTGTCCCCACTTTTCGGGACATTTTGTCCCTTTTTATTTTGACGTTGCGTCTTTTTCTTCGTCGCTGATTCTGACGCACTACCGCTGCCGGTCATGTTAGCAACCTCCGGCAAGTAGCTTTCGCCTTTATCGTTCTTCTCAATAAGGCCAATTTGTTCAAACAAAGCAAGCGCACTTTCGACAACTTCAATATCAAATTGCGTCTGTTTAGCTATTGATTCAGCCGTATGCTGAATGGTCATTTTGCCGACCTGCCGAACAAGCGCGCCGTCAGTTTTCAGCGACTTTAAGCACAGTTTAAGGTATAAGAGTACGTATTTTTCGCCGTTTTTCTGGTCCTCTAACCACTCAACAACATCACTTTCAAAGAAGTTTTCGTTGAGTTTTAACCAATAATACCTGCCAGCCATGTTTTACTCCTCGAAGTATGTCGGCACTTCGTACACCATTTTATTGTTCTTCCGGTATACCTTGATTCTTCCGTCCTTCTTGCAGAACTTCAAAAATCTGTACCAACGTTTCGGGTTACCTCTTCTATAAGAGTACATAGAAATAAGATGAAGCCCAGCCGCTCCCTTGATAAGCTCAAAGAATAAGTCGAAAGCATCTGGCTTTGCTTCTTCTAAATCGTCCGCAAATTTGTTGCTGAAGCCAAAGTGTCCCTCACCGACAAGAACTATTGCTTTACTTTTTTCGCACGGTGTCGCTTTTACATTCAACATCTTGTCCCACTCCTTTCAAATTTTTAGGGGACATTTTGTCCTAAAGTTAGGGGACATTTTGTCCCCACTTTTCGGGACATTTTGTCCCCGATGTTTTTTGTTATTTCATACTTGCTTCAATTTCTTCTGCCGTGAAGATTTCGCCGGTTACAGTATCAACCTTGCCGCCCTCTGTAAGCTCCTGCGCTTGCTCTGTAGCGTTCTCTGCGTCAACGTCGATGTATTCAGCCTCGCCGGTTTCTTCGTTGAGCACAGCGGCTTTTCCGTCATTTTCAAAGGCAGTCAATAATTCGATAGACTTAGGTGCATATGTTTTCAAAATAGGCAACAAGACTGTTTTGCAGGCCATTGCGTCAAAGTCAGTTTTCCAAGGTCCTTTATTGAACGCCTTGCTGAAGCGTTTTGCGTGAGCAAGTACCTGCTCTTTGGTTGAATAGTGCGCTTTTCTAAAACCGCCAACTGTTTCGATGGCCGCGAAGTAACCCACTACATTATCACTTACCGCTTCGCCGAGTTCATAAGTCTCATCGAATTTATTCCAATGTTTCAACTCTCCCTCATAAACTGGCACCATGATAATTTTTTTCATATACCCACTGCGCATAGCGAGCTGAATTAAACCTTTGTATCCAATTTGAAATTGAGCTATACCGGCATAAGCAACAATATATGCTTCGCCGAGAGTTGGCACGATTTGAAGTTTGAGGCTTGCTGCCGTAGCTGCTGCTGCAAGCACAGTATGATAATCCGCTGCGCGCAAAAGTTTATCGTTGTTGTATACTGTTAACACGCTAGACAGATAACTGCCGGCGTTTTCACCAAGCATTTTTTCGAAACGTTCTTTGACCGCTGCACTGTTAATCGCTAAGCTTAAAGGCGACGGTGCCTTTGCAGTACTGCTATTATTTCTTTTTTGAATACCGTTAATAGTTGCCATCTTCTTTTAACCTCCTTAATTTCAAACAATCTTTTTCACTGTCATACAAAATTTCTTCCAGCGACAAGTCTAATGCTTGTGCCAATTTTACACGTGTACGCAATGCAATATTTTTAACTACGCCGCATTCGTATGCGCTGATGGTCGGCTTTTCCACGCCAACCATTAGCGCAACTTCACCTTGCAGCAGGCTTAATTCCTTCCGCTTATGGAACAAGGTTATGCCTAATTTCTCTTGCTCTGTAAGGCTCATTTTAACGTGAACCTCATACTAGGCTTGCCAACCTTGGCATACTTTTCGTACACGTCCGGCAGGTCTTTTTTCAGTGCCTTTTTGTCCAGCGTTACTCTTCCGGCAATCTGTATATAGGTAATTTTTCTATCCATAAACACGCCGCTTTCGCTGCCGTCAAGCATGAGCTTCAGTGCGTTTTGCGCCTGCGCTAGCTGTTCTTCCAGTACCTTTTTCGTTGCCGTCAGTCCGTCAATACACTTAATATATTGCTCTGCTGCGCTAGGCAGTGCGATACTGTCAACCGCTAACTTATCCTTATTCATTTTGTCAATGGTTGCGGCAGTGCTTTCGCTGCCGTCAACCTCCGGCGGAATATCGTTTTGCAGGTTGTTCCAGAATATAATCGCTTGCGCTCTCATATCCGAAATAAACTCATCGTTGCGCGGAATTTCCTTCCATACAAAATGGTTGCCGCCGATTAAGCAGGCAATGTACCACTTCTCGCAGCCGGTAATCATCATGTACCACTGACACTGGCAATAATAAGAATCTGGCAGCTCGTCGCCGTCCCAATCTTTACTCTTGAACCCATTCGCAGTCTTACATTCAAGGCCTGCATTTTCGCCTACCACAAGGCGGTCGACATTCGCAAGCATGAAATCATAGCTTTCGTCTTGCAACGTGCCACACTTGCGAACCTTTTTACCGGTCAGCTCACAGAATCTGTCAGCTACAACCTGCTCAAGCACCGTACCCCAATATACAAATTCGTTGTTAGAGAGGTCTTCCGGTTCAACATCGCCATGCTTTTCAGCGTAGAGTGCGTAAGCGCTCTTCCAGGGATTTAGTCCCATGATGCAGGCAATATCACTGCCGCCGATACCACTATTGCGGACGCGTTCCCACGCCACGCGGTCAGCGGCTTGCTCAACTGTCATAATCAGTTTACCCTTCAATTTTTCATACCTCCTTAAATTTCTTTATATAACGGAATAACAATTTGTTGTCCCGCTTGCAACCACTTCACGCCGTTCAGATTGTTGTACTCTGTTATATCGTGCATAAACTCACGGCAATCACGGTATTTATCCTGTTGGTCCATGTAACGCCCGGTAATCTCCCACAGCGTCTGTCCCTCGCCTACGGTGTAGGCAACCAACGTTTGCTTATAACTAGGGAACAAAAAACCATGTGCCCTAGCAGCCATCTTTGCGGCGCTGCCACCGGTCAGAAAGACAAGACCGGCAAGCAGCATAGCAGTGATGACAAACGCTTTCACTAAGCCTTTAGTAGTCTTACTCATTTTGCCCATCCTTTCATTACAATCTTACGCCAGCACTCGCCGCCGCTGCACACGGTAACAAGCAGGCCGCTTTCCTTATCTACTACTTTAGAGAAGTTCATGTGCGACAAGTCTTTACCGCACACAGCGCATTTTCTCTTTTTCCTAGTCATTCGTACCTCCAAACTTCTGCCTCTAAGTCAAGAGGCGTAATCCCCATGTACTCAGCAAATTTTGCGGGGCTGATATGATAAGCCCAACTCTTTTTACTGCTGGCGTGAATTGCCACGCCGAACGGCAAGGCTCCGCAGCGCAAGCCACAGCGCACAAACATTTCGCTTTTCTGCATGAGCCGTGCAGCCGTTTTAATAGGAACGTTTCCAAGCATCTTACTGCCTCCTTTGCTTTAGAAAGCGCATTGCCGTTTCGTAACGCTGATTCATGCGTTCAATAACACCAACGCGCTTTTCCTTTTCAACTTTCTTTTCCAACGTGTCACAGCAGACAGCCGCCATGATTCGCTGCAAATCCTTGTCAGTGTTCTTTTTCAAAGTACACCTCCTGCCCGCGCCGACGCTAGGCGCGGGACTTGCTTCTATTTCAGCCCTACTACTGGCCGACTACCTGTTGCTGCTGTTCACACAGTTTTACGGCAGCTTGCAATCCCTGCATATATGCGGCCGCAACCATAAGGCCGTCCGCTTTAAGTTTGGACATATCAACCGCCGTGCGCTTTACGCGTTTTTCGGTGAGTACTTCTTGCTTTACATCCATTCTTCTCGCCCCTTTCCATCTCTCCCGTGCTATAATAGGTATTACAGAACGGAGGTGATATTATGTTTATTGAAATGCCTAAAAAATGTCCAATTACCGGAGGTATGGCTACCGGTATTAAAATTGATTGTCCAGGCTGCGCTTTTTATATTGACCAGGAAAAGCAGTGCCGGATAATCTCTACAGATAACAACATCAAGCTTCTGCTTGCTCTTCTTCAAAAACAACAGCAACGTTAGAATTACATTCGATTACGTAGCTACAGAAGTCAAGCATCTGCTTTGCTGCTACATGATTCTGACCGTTAAGCAAACTCAGAATTTGTTTAGCGGTCTTTTTTTCTTCCGCTGTCAATTTGTTATTTTTACTCAGCTCATTAAAGCCATGCATCCTCTTTCTCTCCTTTCTGTTTCTTTCCGTGCTATAATGTAGCAAGGAGGTGATATTATTACTATTGATATAATTTTGTCCCAGTTCCTCGCCACCGCCTCAGCGCTTGTTGTTTCGTACTTCACTCAGAAATACATTGCCGAGCACCGGGAACGCGAGGAACGGAGAAAACGCGCTGCCAAGAAAGAAGCTTATCGCTTACTCTTTAAACTCATGCTTTACGCTTACCAACGCCATCTCCAAAACGAGCCTCAATGTTCTTTTGAATATCGTTTATGGAATGCCGAACAAGATGTCCTCGCAGAGTTCTTTCCAGCTCAAACACGCGCCTTTGCAGCAGTTCTACTTGCCGTTCAGTATCAGCCTGCCTGCGGTCCACTTCCTGGAATGCCTGATTATAGCCTTTCTTCAAAAGCCATTGCCGCAATTCTGGCAAGCTTGTAATTACTACAAATATCAGCAATCCCATTAGCGTTCCGCTGGTTACTGCGAAAGAAGTTGCTAACATTTCCATTGTTCTCACCTCCATTTTTTGTAAGATACAAGAAACAGTATACAGTAATCTGTTCTACTCAAACTTTTATAGCTTGCATCAAACATATCATGGTTTTATTATACTCTCTTCTTCTGTTTGCGTCAATATGTATTTTCTTATTTCAAACATTTTTCTTGTACTTTTTTTCTTTATATGTTAAAATAAGCACGTAATGTTTGGTGGCAACACTAGAAAGGAGTGGTTTGTAATGAATGAGCGTTTAAAGCTATTGCGCAAAGCTTTAAAACTAAATCAGCAGGAGTTCGCAGAGAAAATGCAAATAGGACGGTCCACGCTTGCCAACTATGAAAACGGTACTTACAATATAACTGATAGGTCCATTCGTGATATTTGCCGTGTGTTCTATGTTAATGAAGATTGGCTACGTACTGGCGAAGGAAATATGTTCCGTGCCAGGAACACGACCAACGAAGAATTAGCACTGCAAGTTGGCAAGCTGCTGAAGACAGATGATGAGTTTACCAAGAATCTATTTTTGGAATATCTCAAACTGCCGCCCGAGATGAAAACTTTATTTGAAGATTTCGTTCACAATCTGGCAAAAAGCAAATAACCGGCAAATAAAAAATCCCCCGTACCATCCGCGGTACGGGGGATTTTGCTATGCCTTTTAAATTAGTGCAGCAAATAAAAAATCAATCTTCGTCTACAAGTCCAAGGATAAAGCTGTATATGACAGCCAGCGTTTCTTCATCTTTCACTTCCTGCAATATACCGATTATCCTACTCAATAAAACCTGCATTATGCCCTCCATTCAAATTAAAGCAGGCCTACAATGTTAAGAACCTATTTATATTCTACCACTAAGCTCGCTCATTATAAAGAGTTTTAGGAAAAGTAATTATTTAAATTGCAGTTTACATTTAAATGTGCTATTATTAAATCAAATAAAGACAGAAAGTGAGGTGGTTAACATGGTTGACAGTGACACTATAAGCCTACAGATTAAGAACCTCTATCAAACAATTTTCGCTGTGCCATTGGCGCAAGGCGTGACATGGGCAGTCTAAAAGCTGCCCATTATTTTTTTATATAGGAGAGTGAACCGATGAAAAAATTTATGTCTGACAAAAAGAATGTTGTCATTATCCTTCTGACAGTAGCGGTTTCCCTGGAGTTTGCGTTTATAATTAAATTGCGACATGATGTTAACGAAAATTTTCAGAAGATAGAGTCTTTACAACATGTAGTGGCGAAACTAAGCAATGATGTTAGTGATTTAAGACAAAACGTGTTGTCATTAGAGTTTGACTTCAAGCGAGAAAAATCAGTCGTAAGGCGCAACGATATTTTCAAACAAAAACAACAATAGCCCACGCCGTACACGTGAGCTATTGTTGCTGTTGTTTTTGCCAAATCGTAAACAAAATTTTGAAAGGAGGTTTGCCTTGCATGAAAAAAATCTGGAAAACATGAAAACCTAGAAAAAAGGAGAAAGAAGGGAATCAAGAATTGCACTTCATTCAACACCCCGAAAATGAAATACAATATGCTTGTATATGTGCCCACGGAAGCTGCGCCGTCTACTGCGCCTACACCGGACCGCACAGCCGCCCCGAACACCTACTTATATTATATCATGATAATATGTTTAATTTGTGAATAATAACTTCATATAAACGCTTAAAGAGTTTATACACATGTTATCCCCAACTGTTGCAAAAAATGCAACAACTGAAAAAGGAAGGAGCAACTAAACATGAAATTACCTAACGGCTATGGTTCCGTTACGAAGCTGACCGGGAACCGGCGGCGACCGTATATGGTCCGCATCACAACGGGCTTTACCAATGACGGCCGCCAGCTTATGAAAATACTAGGCTACTATGCAAAGCGCACGGAAGCCCTTAATACCCTGGCTGAATACAACCAATCGCCCTATGATGTTGAAAGCGTAGGCTTGACGTTCGCCCAGGTACACGAGAGATGGGAAGCCGCAACCTACGTCGACGGCAAAGAGCAATCTAACCAATATAAGGCAGCATATAAACGCTGCGCGCCGCTATGGGATATACCATTCAAGAATATTAAGACAGCGCAATTCCAGCAGATTATAAATGACTGCGACAAAGGCTACGCCACCAAGAAGGCAATCCGAATCGTATGTAATCTGATGGCCAAATATGCGCTTGCTAATGATATTATAGTAAAGAATTATGTTGAGCTTACCAGCCTGCCGCCGCAGGTTGAGAGCAGAATACATAATCCGCTGACCAAAAAGGAGCTTGCTATATTATGGGAGAACAGCCAGGATATAAAAGTGCAAGCTGTGCTTATCCTTTGTTATACCGGTATGCGCCCTACCGAGCTAGTGAAGGTTGAGAAAGCGGACGTTGATTTTGAAAATAAATTCTTCGTTGGCGGCATGAAAACTGCGGCAGGCCGTGGCAGAAGAATTCCTATTGCTGATAAAATATTCGACTTCTTCAAGGCTGCTTGCGAGCGCAGCACCGGCAAATGCATCTTCTCTGATGAGCGGGGAAAGAATATATCCTATGACGCGTACCGCAGCAAATATTGGGAACCGGTAATGAATATGTTTAAGATGGACCACTTGCCCGGTGACGGCCGCCACACTTGCGCGAGCCTGCTTGATGATAAAGACGTAAATGTAAAAATCAAGAAGCTAATTCTGGGCCACGCCAGCTCCGACGTAACGGAAAGAGTTTACACTCATAAGACGTTAGAGCAACTGTTAGAGGCTATAAATTTAATATAGTTTGTTACATACGTGTTACATACTCGTTACATACGTAGCTGATTTTCCGTGAGCTATGGACACTTTTTAAAAATAACGGAAACAAAGAAAAAGCCCGCAACCTGCATGGTTACGGGCTTTTCTTGCGATTTGTGATTGATTGAGATAGCCTTCTCTATTAACGTTTGGTAAATTGAGCATCCCTATTTTAAGCCGTTTTTCACACGATTTGTTACATACCTGTTGCATACTATATGCACTTTATACGTGCTCATTTCACTTTTAAGGTTTACAGTTAGGCTTCCATCTGTGCAAGCCACAAGTCAAACACCTTGCCTTCCGGTGCGTCGGGGTCGCGCATATAGGCTTTTGCTACACGGATATACATATTGATGTCGCTGCCGTAAATCTCGGAGTAGTCGGAATAGAGCATATTCATGACATAGTACCAATCAGCTTTTTGCGTTATGCCTTGTTGGTCCGCAAGTTGGCTAGTCTGTTCATACGTCCAATGCTCACCGCACGTGCCGTCAACATTCTTCATCCCGGCAACAGCTTTCTTTGCTAGTTGCTCATCAAAATGCGGGCCGTACACAGCGCAGTGCATCTTATGCATAGTGTTCCAATAGAGCTTAGGGCAGTGCATTTTCAGCTCGTCGAGAGCGTCACACACAATGTCCTCTAATTCCTGCTGCTTAACCTCGTTGCCCTGGGCCTCATGCCAATAATGCGTAAATCTTTTGTGCATAGCAGTTCACCGCCTTTAAGCCATTTTTGTTACTACCATAGTCGCACTAGCAACAGTGCCTGCTACATCAATTTGCGCACTGATTGTAGCGGGAACGCCGCAGCACGGGATATAAATATCGGCCGCGGTGGTCAAGCTTACAGCGCTGCCTGCCGCCGTTGGTACCGCAGCAGGATTCTTGCCGGGGATAACAACGCCGCCTTTCAGCAGATTCATTGTAACCAAGCCTGCTGCCGTCGGCTCAACCGTGGCTTGCAGGTCAACGTGATACAGTCCGGGTTGCTTTAAGGTTACAACCTTGCCTGTAGAATAGTCGATACTCACACCAGTATTGGTATTGATAATATCAAAATTGATAAGGCCATCAGCTAAAATTGCTTGATTAGTAGCAGCCACATCAAGGCTAGATTTATAATGACAGTTATTCGGATTCTTTAACATCTTCGTTCCCTTCTTTCTTTTCCTTAGTGCCAACGACTTGATACTTCGTTTTTACCGTGTGCAGTACGTTCCGTACTACTTGCTGGCCGTCTGCGGTAAAGCCTAGCCAGCCTATGCCTATACCAATAAGCAAACTAACAAGATTAGATTCGTCCCGTTTCATATCGCTATACCTCCGCATATAAGAAAAGGGGACGGATTGCTCCGTCCCCACACCGCCGTTAGGACGGAATTACATAGCAGGCTGGCAGCCCTGCAACTGAGCAAGACTTTGCACGCCAAGGCCGTTCAAAACAGCCTGCGGCGGGCAACATACACCAACACCGGTAACTTCCGGCTTCTTCAGCATCTGGCAATTGATGTTGCCGATAGCTACTGCAAGAGCGTTCAGTTTTGCATCCAGGTTAGCTGCAAGAGTCATGCGCTCAATGGTAGCATCCTTCTGCATGAGCTTCAGATTAGATTCGTTCTGCATAGCCAGTGCGTTAATTTTCAAATCAAAGATTTTCTCGCCCTGTTGTGCATCCCACTGTGCCCTCATCTGTGTGCTCAGTGCGTCGCGAGTATTGCGTGATTCGTCGATAATGCGGTAGTTCGTCTCCGCCGCGCTAACCAAGCCTTGACGTTCCACCTGGCAATTCGTAACTGCGGCGCAGCCATAACCCGGATAGCGGTCGCCGCGGCCGTCACGCACGAACCAGGCAAAAGCAGCAATGATGATAACGAAGAAAATAACGATACCCCAGCCGCTGAAATTAGAAATAGTCATATTTTCGTTCATGGTACTTATCTCCTTTCCTTGAACATTTTATTACCTCAGCTCATTTGAGCTGTTGCAATCCTTTCCGGAGCGCATCCATTTGCGCATCTAAACTACTAGCCTGCTGCTGTTGTTGTGGCGGCAACGCATTAAATGCAGCGCCCGTCGCACCACGCAGGCTGTTAATGTCTTGCCTCATCTTATCAAGGTTGATACCCATAGCCTGAGCCGCTACGCTGGCGATTGGGTTATTCAAATAGCCTGCGGCCTTATCAAGAATATCAGCGCCGATATTCTTCTCTGTCAGAACGCGCATAGCGTCCTCTCTGCTGCTAACTCCTTGCGCCGCTACACTAGCTACCTCCCACGCCTTTTCAAGTGCTGGCTGCTTCTCCGGCGGCAGATTCAACCACTTCGCTATTGTTCCTACGTTCATTTTTTAGCGCCTCCACTTCAGACTTTAATTCCTTCACGACAGCCAACATATTAGCCATCATCTGTGCTTGTTCAGCCTGCAACTCCGCAGGCGTTTTTTCTTTTTGGATAACGCCAACTTCCACAAGCTTGTCATAATATTGCTGACACATTCCCTTTAGCTCGTTATAGGCTTGCAAACTCACGCCAACCTGCACGCGGTTACTATTGCCAAAGCCAAAGCCGTTAAGCTGGTAGATGTTCTGTCCTTCGAGCTGCGCCAAGAATTGCTGTGGCTGCTGCACGTTGATACTTGTAGTTTTTTGTTCCGTGATATTCATAGCCGCTCACTCCTTATGATTTTATTATAAGGCAGCAGAGAAAAAATGTTCCCTTGATATTCCCTATGCTTTCCCTATTTTTGGCAAGTAAAAAGCCGCCCCGAAACAGGGCGGCTGATTAGAGGGATTTTAAAACATTTGTAATGCTTTTATAAGCACGGTTTAATTCCTTTTCTATTGTCTTGTCAGATACATTCAGCTCTGCTGCTATCTGGTAATTGGTCAAGCCTTTTACAAATTTTAGCTCGCAAATCTGCATCTGACGCGGCGTAATTTTTGCTTCATGGAGAACCGCACTGAAAGAACGTCGCGTTGAACAGTTCAGCCATTCGCGCGTCTTTCGTAGCATCCCATTCATGCTGTTATCACCTACTCAGAAATATGTACCCAAGCAACGCAACTGTGGTCAATACCCAGCCTGCTGCCATAATATAAATTGTTCTAAGATAGCCGGTCAGCAACATTGTTACTAGACCGGCGGGGACCAGTTCCTTTTCTTCCATCATTTCACCATCCGTATTTTTATTTCGCAGCTGCATAAACAACTGCGAAGATTACGCAACCAGCATATAAGTTCCGCTGGTGCTTAACCCTCTTTGCCTTCTGGCGTTCCGATTCCATTTGCAGCTTCAACTTCTTGTATAAGTTCTCGCTGCGCTTCAACGATTCCTTTGCATTCACTAATGAGCACTTGGAGTTCGTCAGCGCTTCTTGCGTTAGAGTGAGCTGCTTCTTCGCTTCGCTTAATTGCGTCAGCAGTTCTGTTGACGTGTTCTTCTGCTGTTTCAATTTCTCGTCTGCCAGATTCAACTTCACTTCCAGCAGATTTGTTTGCTCTTTGAATTGATTCCATTGTTCGATTGACATTGTTATCTGTGTCGGCGCTGCTTCTACTGTTCCACCGCCAGTACAAATCATTGCAGATAAGGAAAAGACCAGCAACAATAAGACTAATCTTAACGGCTTTATCAATCTTGCGTCTTGCTTCATCTTTCATTATTACCTCATGTAAATATCTATATTTGTAAAATATAATAAATCGTGTCAGAAACACAAACTTCGCCTACAAGCGGCTTTAGCTCGCCGCAGGATAAATCATAAGCGGCACTAAATTTAAAACGCTCATAGGCGAAGTATTTTTGTGCGAATTTACGCCTTTTGTAGAAGATTATTATTATGTGCCTGGTAGTTTGTTATAATCCGAAATAATGATGCAATGCACCAAGAGTAAAGCCTATAATAAGGCCTACCCAAAATTTTTTGTCAAGCACAAACATTTTCAGTTCTTCCATTGTATCACCTCCAATCATTGTAGAATGTGTCACCGGCTATTACGCAAATAAAAATACCAGAAAATGCTACACGTATAGGAGAGGGAATAACTAAACCTCTTGTCGGTGACTGTATCTAAAGCATAAGCTTTAAATCATCTTCCGTTGCCAGCATACCCATAAGCAGGTACGCCGTATGGTGTTGTTAAGTCAATGCCAGCGACGTACTGATACGTAGCTTCCGCTCTATTGGCGTAACCTGCTCTATACATCTCGCCAACATCGGCGGCAACCCAGTAGTAGTTTTTAAACAGTTTATAGAGTGCTTCCAGACTGCGCAGGTCAACGTGCATATATCTGTTAGCCAAAAAGCGCTTAACTACCCAAGTAGATGTAGGGCACCACATTCCGGCATAGATAATGCAACGTGTATCGTCCAACGTCGGCACCTGCTGAAGCACTTCGACATATTGCAGGCAGTCACGGGATAACTGTTCTAATTGTGCCTGCTGCCCTGCTTCACTTCTTAAAAGTTCTTTCAGCATCGGCAGTTCGCCGCTTGCCTTAATATCAATGTAAGTGCGGTCTGCATACTCTGCGCCGCCGGGGATAGCTCTCAGCAGCTCATTTGCTCTATTCCCTTCCCATTGGCTGACACCGATTGACGGATAATCATATGCAGTGCTTTTTGCCACGCTGTCATAGCCGCCCTCAATACCTGTTGCGATAATACCTTTTGCAATCTCTTTTGCAAGGCTTTTGTTCCAATCACTCATCGTTCCGCTCCTCACTTTTCACTTTAAACATTCTTGTTTCAATGGCCTTATTGCCTAACTGTACAAGCAGCAGCGTAACCATACCAAGTGTACAACTCTCGTAGCCGCTCCAGGCCTTGGCAAAAAAAGCAAGCCATAAAGTAACTAATACCCAGACAATAAAGCCTATAACAGCGCAGATTCTACCCACGCTATAAGCGTTATCGTTCTTCTTCAACATGTTAATCAATTTACGCATGACACTTACACTCCTTACATTTTTCATCGTGTCCTTTTAAATCATAGTTGGGCAGTTCGTTTAACTGCTCCATCAGGCTGTCAATCACGCCGTTGTCACCCAGCGCCTCATAACTCCGGTAGCAAGCGTCGATGCTTTCTTTAGCGTAGATTGGTATCCAGCCTTTATCCTGGACATAGTGATTATAAGCCTGGATAATTCTGTCGCGCAGCAACGCTTGCAAGCCTGCCTTTAAGGCATTATTTTCTTTTTTCTTTGCGTGATACAATGCAAAGATATAAGAGATAACAGCACCAGCAATAATATTTATTACAGTTTGTACAGTTGATTCAATCATAAAACACCTCATTCCTATTTATTTTGTTACCAATATTTAAACTTCTAATGCAATATCTTCAACTTCTTCTTTAGTTGCAGCCGCCTCAACTTTTTCTTTTGCTACACGATATGCAGTATGCAATTTGTTTGAGCGCACAGCCACGGCAGCAATAATCATCTTTAAATCGTTAGCCGTCACTGGCGTGTCGGCATTATCTGCCGTGGTCCATTCTATTGTAGCTCCTTCGCCTTGCAGCTCTAGCGCAATAATCGCTGCATTAATTCTATCCCTTGCTTTCTCATCGTAGTCATAGAGATTACCCTTGTATTCAATAGGTTGCACTTCCGCATTGTCGCGCTGTATTTTAAGAGTAAGAATTTTATGCTCTTTGATACTTTCAATGCTTTCTTCCTCGTGTGTCACTTCGACACCTAAGTCTTTAAGTGCATCCTCAGAGATGGACAGAGGGATAAAGATGCCATCTTTGCCTAGTGTTTCCGAAAGTTCACGGAGAGTAGAGAAAGATTCTTTTTTATATGTATAGGTTGTTTTCATTTGTCCTCCTTAATTAAAGATGATTTCGACTCTGTACTTTTTACCCACATTTTTACCATTAAACATAGTAGCAACTTCGGAAGGTAACTTATTTTTATATTCATAAAAGCCGGGAACATAGCTCTGATACTGAATACTTGAAAAATTAATGCGTACATTTTCGTTTGTTTCTGTTGACGTTACTTTAACAGTGACATTATATTTACCCCCGGTGACACCCTCAATATTAAATGCGAAGTCAAGCCAACCACTATAATAGCTTATCATAACAAGAGTAACAGCCTTGCCATCGTGTTTTACATTACCTTCGACTTCGCCGAAAGTAGCATTGTAGCGTGAATAGCCATACTGAGTGCTTTGTTGTCCCATGGTCATGATAAATTCGCCTTCACCTTCAATGACGCTACCATTAGTTTTCATCAAAATACGATTTAATCCCATTTAAGCACCTCACGATAACTTTGTCGCTTGCGCAATGCTTGTCACAACACCACTAGCATTTTTAGTTAAAAAGATATTTAAAAGTAGACCGCTGGCTGTTATCGCTAAATCCGCAGCACTTCCGGCATATTTTAGAGTGCCAGCATTAGTGATGCTCAGAGTGTAAGAGCCATTCGCAGTAATGTAAGCAGTAAATAAGGTAGCGTCACCATTGTTCAGCAATCCTGCTAATACTGACATATCTAGTGTAAAATTGCCTTGCACATTATATACTGCCACCGACGCAGCCGGGTTATCAGTAGCACCACTAATACGTGGAGCACTATAACTTTCAAAATTAAATTTCATTTTTTGAAAGTTTTGTTTTGCTGTCCAAGTATTTTCCGTGGATGTGCTCACACCACTACCACCACCTCCGGGAATAGTAATAGTAACATTACCATGTGCATCGGGTGTAATATTGTTTACAGACTTAATATAGGTAGAACTGATTGTATTACCATTGCCATCTTGGAGCGCCTTAGTAGCCACTTGTGCTGCGACGGCTGTGCCAGTTATGTTTAACTTATTGTTTAGCTCTACTTCAACATCAGATTTCGTAGCATAAGTGTTACTTACATCAGCCTTCTTTGCATAGGTTTCAGTAATTACATTACCTTCGTCGTCCTGCCTTGCAGACGCTGCGGTACCTGTATAACTGCTTGCGTTAATTGAGCCTACAGCCTGTGAGCCTTGTCTCCACGCTATTGTAGTTGCTGCCCCTATTAAAGCAAAGCCAGAATAAATATCAGTCCCGACTTTATCTAGCAACGCATTATAGATAGCTTTGTTTTGAACGGGGTTTGTGCTTGTGCTTGATAAAGTATCATCAACAGTAACACCGCCACTAACAGTAATATTTACGTTACCATTATCATCGGGAGCAGTATTGTTTACAGACTTTACGTAACTATTAAGTTCTGTCTTAGTAGCGTAAGTGCTTGTAATTATATTGCCCTCGCCATCTTTGTTAGCTTTCTTTGCTGTGTTCGCTTCACCTGTATAGCTTTCTGCGTTTACATGCCCAACTACAACACTTTGCGAACCTTCGTACCACCTAATACTGCCTACATTCTTTTGCATATAAATAATGTCAAAGGTGTTAGGGGAAGTAAAAGTATTGGTATCATCAAGCACAGCTCTGGTATCAAGTGCGGCCTTTACTGCTCTATTCTGAACGGGGTTCGTAGATGTAGTGGAAAGTTCTTCATCCACTGTCACACCACCGTCTGCGCCGTCTTTACCCTTAGGCAGCACAAAGTCTAATACAACAGCAGAAGAAGTGCCGCTATTGGTTACATTAGCCGACGTGCCCGGCGCACTTGTTGTAACACTGCCTATGGTGATTGTAGCCGCATTACCTGCTGGCCCTTGTAAGCCTTGCAGACCTTGCACTCCCTGCGGACCTTGCGGGCCTTGTGCTCCTGCTGCGCCTGTATCACCGGTATCGCCTTTATCACCCTTCGGACCTTTAAGACTTGCTAACTGTTCCTGCGTGAAATCCGCATAAGTGAAAGCGTCACCCTTTAAACCGGTGTCACCTTTGTCACCCTTTGGCCCTTGCACATTTCCGCAATCTATCCATGCACTACCATTCCAAACATAGAGATTAGCACCTGCCATATAAGCGTCGCCCTCATCAGCTTTTGGGTGTGCGGCTTGCAATGCAGACAAACTATCATACTTGCCTTTAATTGTAATGCCAGTGCCGCGGTCGCCTTTTTCGCCTTTTGCACCTTTGACATTTACTGCGGCGGGGTTAGCTAAGCCCGCTTTGTTCGTCCATGTCAAAGTTCCGTCAGCATCAACAGACGGAACAAAAACATTAACATTTTCGCTAAGGTCTTTTGTAGTGTCCATATAAGCCTTTGCGTTGCTTTCACTCTTTGCAGCTGCGGCAGCCAAACTTTGCGCTGTCGGCAAAACCTTTGCCGGGTCCTCGGTAAGTTCTACCTTTGCTCCGTCGTCGCTGATTCTAAAGCTCTTGCCGTTCACCCACGGAATTGTAGTATCAACATCAGCACTTTTGCTTATGTTCACCTTTAAACTTCTGTTTGCGGCATCTGTAAGTTGCTGTGCAATCATCGTCAATTTGTCACCAATAGCCTCAACCTGGTTAAAAGGATATTGGTCGGGCAAGTCTGTTTCCTGCGTCACCGGTACTTCCCTATAAATTGTCAGTTTCCACCCGGTCGGCAATACTGCCGGTCGTTCGCTCTCTGGTACTTCTGCACCGACTGCGTAACCTGGATAACGTACAACATTCTTTTCAACGTCAACATAATAATCTTTAGTCAGCAACTTTTCTTCGCCGTCTGCGTCAGTCAGCAAAACTTTAATGTCCGTTCGGTCTAAAATCTTAAACTGATACGCAAACTCCGTCGCGTTCCCATTGCCGCTATATGTAATTCTGTTCTCAATATCAGTAAGCATAATAGCTCCCCTCCTTTTATTATTTTTTTTGCCAAAAGAAAAGAGTAGATATATAAAAATATATCTACTCTTAATAAATCCACTTTAACTAATTATATACCTATTTCAGCGGTTTATATCTATGCTACTTTGTGAAATCTTTGTCAATCTTTTTTACGTTCGCTTTTTGGTCTGCGCTTGTAAATATCTTGCAGTTCAAAGTCCATATTATCTTCAGCAATATCTAGGCTATTGAATAGGATATTGACGATACCAGCAGGAACGCCGCGCCATGCGCCAAAAACATACGCCGCCTGCTCTGCTAGTTCACCCGGACCTTCTTCGCCTCGGGCAACTTTGCCTGCACGTCTTATAACTGTAAAGCCTTTGTCCATCAAGCCTTGCACCGCTGTCAATCTGTAGCCGTAGTTTCTCATACCTAGCAAGGTTTGCACGCCAACATTCGCCGCTTGCACAACGGGGCCGCCCATAGACAACGGGTAGTTGATAAGCTCTTTTGACAATTTGCGATAGCCGTCCTCGTCTTTCTCAAAAGGAGCGGTTAAGGAAAGCTCTGCTATAGCCACGTTCAGGAAGCACACGCTGAGAAATTTGGCACCAACAAAAGCAATCAGCCGTTCAACCATTTCTTTTTTCTCGCCGCTATTCCATAACCTTTTTACAATATGTGCCTCTCTGTCCCATTGGTTAAACTGCGTATTGAAAAATCCCTGGAACATCGTAAACACTCTGAATAAGCCGCTGCCACGTTGCAGGCTTGATACATCGTGAATACGGCTGCTGCCTAACGTGCGGCGAATAACAGTATTCGCAAAGTCTAGTGCTTCCTGCTCTGTCTTGCCTTCGTTGATTTTCTTCATGTATGCTTCTGCAAATACCGGCTTTGCAGTCATCATATCAGTGTAGCCTAACAGCATTGCACCATATTTCAGCGTCTTTTTCTCAATTGAGTTAAGGTCGGAACGATTCTGAATATCTCTCAATGTAACGTCTGGTACTTCCATGCGTTCACGCATAAACACGCTTTTTGCGCAAATCGCATCTACTTCTGCCCTGCCTTCACCTGTAAAGCCACGGTACAAGGCTCTGAAAGCGTCGGCATGAGTAAAGTCTTCTGTGCTATTACCATAAAGAAATATGTTAGTAGTGTTCTGCATTACCGCTTTAAAGTTAAACATAATAGCCATATTCATTGTGGCATTACGTAAAGCGTTGGCAATCTTTGTAAATGTCTTTTCTGCCATGTACGCTGTCTTATTGCCATATGGGTTAGTGCAAGCCTGCAAAAACTCTCTCAAAAGTCTTACGTTTGTATCGCCTAAACGCTCAACCATGTTGCGGTAAATATCCTCATCGTTCAGTATCTTTCTGAAATCAAGCATTGTTTCACGATAACAAATATCGTGAATAGTGCTTTTTACCGCCGTAACCTCACTGCCACGCGATAAGTCTACGGGATATTTGCCGCCAGTACGTGACTTACTGGACCCGGTATTAGTAGTCAAAGTCCGTTGTGGCGGTCTGTTGCCTTCTTCGGTGCTGTCGATTCTGTCGAATTTACCGGGCATACTGCCGGTACGTGTATCACGTTCCAACGGGAAGTAGCCGCCCTCAAATACTACACTTTCGCCGCTTGCAAGCTTCATCACCAGCGGTGACGTTTCAATCTTCGGCGGTTCAAAGCCTTTTGTCCTGCGGTTGACTTCTGCCAGCATAGGCCAGAATTTACTTGCCGCATTGATACGCGCCTGCGCATAGGCAATATCTGCTTTAGTCAGATGCTTACACAAAAACTCTATAAGGTTTTGTTTGGTTTGCAGCATTGCTTCTTCTCTGCCTATAAGCTCCGATTCTTCCACCCATATATCAGAATTCTTTACGCCTACCGGTTTTTGCGAACACAGTCTTGCAGCATTGCTATCACTGCCCAGGTTGCAAAGCATAGCGATTAAAGCGTGTTTATCTGCGCTGCCGCCAAGTTCTTCGTAGTAAATTCTTTTATCATGCGCAATGCCGGTTTCCTTGTCCGGTTCCCACTTCTGCAAAGCATCTGTAAGTTCCTTCTGATAACCTTCAAGCATCGTACTTTCCATATCTGCGCAATGGTTGATTTTGTTATAAAACTCCCTAGTAAAATAACCTTCTGTCCAATTATCCATCATCAAGAAGAAGTTATCAGCGTTACGCAGCGTAGCTATGATATTTTTAGGCCAGTCAAGGATTCGCTTACGCAGGCTCTTTTTACTGTCGCTGCCAATCTCTGCCTCATACTCCACCGGCAATTCTTGCAGGTGCGCTATCGTATCAGCCTTAACCTTTTCAAAGGCTTCACCGGCAGCAATTTTATTCATCTTCGTATCTTGCTTTGCAATAGCACGAATGTTTTTCAGTGCGTCGATAACGTCCATGTAATTTGCAAGGCTAAGTTGCGGTGCATTGGTCAAATCGTTATTCGGGTTCAAAACAAACTCCGGCATAGAAATAATTTCGTCGCCGTACTTTGCCTGCATCTCTGCAATGTACTCGCTAAGCGACTGCACCTCTCTGCCGTTGGTGTTGAAGTCTTTACGATGATAGCCCATACGCTCCAGCAATGCGCACATCTGGAAGAAGTGCTGCTCTGTTCCCCATACTTCTTTCTTGCTGTGCATCTGCTTTTTGACGTACTTTCTTGCGCTTTCAATCTGATGTTTCGCCTTGACTGCTTCACGATATAAAGCGTGGTTAATCATCTGCTGCTGCTTATACATAGCCGCTTCTTCCAAAAGGCCAGCTTTCGCAGCCTTGTTTGCATTAGCCGCCGCTCTGCGTTCTGCCATAGCAAATCTTCTCGGCTTCATAACTTCGCCTGCTGGCAAAGTCTGAATATAGCGTTTAGCAAAATTGTCTGCGTTCTGCTTCCGCACTTTAGCAATATTCTCACGCTCTTTTTGCTTAATATCCTTGTCGCTTATTTCGTTGAGTGCCTCATCAATAAGCTGTTGTTCAAGTGCCACCACTTCGCCGCTCTCGTCATTATAGAGTGCTTCCCTTGCCGCTTCTCTTGCCTGCTCACGCTCCTGCATGAAGTCGGGGAATCTGCGGTTTACAGCCTTGTCAATCTCTTGACGCACCATAGCTCTTTCACTCGGCGAAGTCAAAATATCCTGCGCCATAGCATCGCCGCTGTCATAGCCTAAGCTGTCAGCCACCCAGTCAAACAGTTCTCTCTGCTCGTTAGACAAGGCACGCTTTTTGCTCATCTCCACAAGGTCGACTTTATCCGGATTAGTTTCAAGCTCATGCTTCAAGGCTTTAAGCTCGTTAAGCTCTGTAAGCTGTTCGCCCTCTACCAAAGTTTCGGCAATCTCTTTCAAGCCTTCTTCGCTTTTAAGTTTTGCCTTGTCACCGCCATTACGGATATAGTTCCTTGCCCAGTTGTCCTGTACGTCGCTACCTTCATTCTCATTGACGGTATAACCTTCGACAATCTCTCTTGCCATTTCATAGCCGCCGGCATAGCCGTTTTCCTCTGCTATCTGGTCAAAGAGTTCTTTCTGCTCCTGCGATAATTGGTTGCGCTTGCTTTCTTTTACCAGGTCGACACCTTCGGGGTCTGTTTCAAGTCTATGTTTCAAGGCTTGCAGTCTGTCCAGCTCATCTACAATATGCTTAAAGTCTGCCTTGATTTCGGCATCGCCATAATCTAAACCAGTGCTACGCAAATCGTAGTAGTCCGCTATATCTTCGCCCCTTGCAATCTTTTCGGCAATTTTCCTTCGTCCTTTTTTACTGGTCAAGTCGCTTATGCTGCCGCCGTAGTCATGAACGTATCTTGATACCCAGTTGACATTACGAATACTGTCACCTGCTTCATGGAATACAAGGCCTTCAATATCCGCTTGCTCTAAAGCTCGCTTAGTCCAATGACGTTTTCCGTCCTTGCCTATCTCACCAAAATCAACCAAGACTGCGCTTTGGTCCGGTATGCCTGCAAAATCATTCGCATACTTGCCTTCTGTTCTGTTTGTTGCGGCGAAGTAGCCCCACTTGCCATTGATAAAAAACGCACGCTCACTCTTGACTGTATCTTGATATTCCGCAAGCTCGCTTTCTATTCTGTCAGCAATAGGATTTAAAATATCATCAATAGCTCCGTTTGTATCTTTTAATAGTTCGTTATAGTTTATGCGTTCATTGCCATAAATGTATTTTCTTGCAAGCCTACGCGGATTAGCTTCGATTGTTTCCCATTCGTTGATTTTCTGCCTAAAGTTAGCATGAGCCATGCCGTGCTCATCAACAACGAATGTAGGATTGGTAACAGTTTTCTGTCTTGACTTGCTGAACATAGCAATCAACATATCTTCGGCGTTTGCGACACGCTCTTTAGAAAGTGTGCCGTATGTGTCGACTTCTGCTTGAAGATACTCAACTATCGGATTAAGTATATCGTCAATGCTGGCATTAGTATCGTTCAGCATATCATTATAGTTTGGCAGGACACTTCCTAAAACGTGTCTGTACTTTCTTGCTATAATTGCAGGATTAGCAAGCGTAGATTCTTTGCCAAACTCTCCTGCTACCTGCGCTCTTGCACGATTGACAAGCTCACGTGCTACTGCTTCTTCAATCTGTGGCCGTATCTCTTCGATGAAGGCAGCCTTTTCAGCTCTACGCTTTGCGCTGAAATCGGCCATTGCACGCCTTGTCAAAATGTCCACGGCCTTGTCTTTAGCCTTCAAGATTTTATCCTGCAAGGTCTTTTTGTTTTGGTCTGATAACTTAGATGTTATATTCTCCGGCAAGCCGCCAAACATACCCTCCATGCGCGCCATTACTTCAATTTCTTCACGGCAAGCCAACATTCTGTCGAATACCTGCCGCACTTCTGGCGTTAACTCTGCCGCATTTTCGCTTCTTGCTATCTTGCTATAAATAGCTGATAACCAATTAGCAAATCTCTGGAACACTCCACGCAGGCCAACACTAGGCGCTTTGCCCTCCATGATGTAAGTTTCAAATGCTTCTGCCAGCTTTTCATGCCCGGCTCTCTTTGCTTCAACGTCACCGCTTGCCCACGTGTCAGCGTCAATGCCTGCATACTCCATGAGTTTTTTTGCATCAGCGTTTAGTCTTGTGTTGCTGGGGTCTGCCAATGCTTCGTTAATCATGGTTTCCACAAAGTAGTGTCCTGTTTCGTGGATAACTGTACTTGCATCTGCGCCCTTAAAAAGCGTGATAATATAAGAACCATCATCCATAGGGGAAATCATGCCCTTGTCTGTCAGTGTACCATTGACAATTTTTTGTTGCTTGTAAACTCGTACTTTTTGTGATATACTGTCAGCGAAAGAGGGATTATCGTTTGAGATACTGGGCCCGGCCTCGAATTGCTGGGAAACCGAGGGCTTAAACTCTCCCTCAGAGGACTGTTGCTCAAGATGCTGGACTGGGCTTGAAACTCCAGAACCCGAGGGCTTGAGCGCGTCCTCTATTTTTTTATACTCACTTTCGTTAAAGACATTATGATTATAATATGAAAGGCTCTTATCTTTTCGTTCTATTACATCAACAACTACATACATTTTTTGTCCATTAACATTCAGTGCAGAATGAATATAATAAAAATTCTCGCCTGAATGTTTTTCTTTTTGCGATGCAGCTTCCGTAACAAAATTCCCGTTTTCAATAATTTCACGTAAATAACGTGTTGCAAAGAGTTTCTCTTTTTTTGCCGCAGTATGCGACATTTCTCTTTTGCCAGCACCAGTAAATTTAATATTATTTTCTTGATAGCCTTTATCAATTCTAATCTCGCCCAAAACGCTGTTTTGTACACTCGTTCCTTGCAGATTTTCTTTATACCATGCAAAAGTTTTTTTCTGCAAGCTCTTCAAATCTGAATAGTGTCCCATCTCATTTCCGGTAATATTAGTAGTATAGAATTGCTCTTTTTTAAGCACTCCTCCCTTGCTAAACCAGCCATTCTTTTGTTTAGCTTTGCCGCCATCTTCAAAGCGCAGCTTATTCTTTTGCAGCCACGCAGCAGGATTTTCGGGGTCTGCAATAAGCGCGCGGCTCTCCAATACTAAACGCAAATTACCGGCATGAGATTTATTCATACCTGCTTTAGTAGCACTATCGACAATAGCGTCAAGTTCTGCGTCAAGCTCCGTGCTTGCCTGCCTGGTTAAGTTGTACCCTTCTCGCAGCTCTTTACGTGTCTTTGCGCCGCCGTCCGACAATTCGCCATTGCTGTCAAAGTACATATTGTCTTTCGTAGCTTCAAACAGCGCATTATCTTTAGCCATTGCCGCCGTAAACTTGCCGCGGCTAATGTCTATATCCTGCCCAAGTTCTGCAGCCGCCTCTACTTCTTCTTCGGTAATTCCTAATTCCTCAAAAAGTTTGTTGTTACTGCTTGTCTGCTTGTAGCCTTCCAAGTCCTGCGCTGATACAGTGACAGTATCGTCCTCAAAGTTTGGATTGTTCGCTTCAATTTCAGCCGCCGCGCGTTCCGGGTTAATGCCTGTTTCTCTGATTCGTTCAGCATCCGCTACTAACTTTGCCTTGCGTTCTTCGTTGGCTTTCAAAGCGACGTGCTCAACAACGCTGTCAACTGCAACCTTTGCACCACTTGCAGTACCACCAAGGATAGCACCGACAAGGCCGCTATATCCTGCTTCCTTCAAGTTCTGCTGCCAGTTCTCGCCCCACTTCTCTGCAAGCTTGGCAGTGCTTGCGCCGGGGTTCTTTGCCCATAAGTCCGTAGCTTGCTCCGGGAATTCCTGTAATGCCTCGGTAACACCTTCTTCAAGGCCACGTTTGGTAACTTCCCATATCTTAGCTTTCAGTCCGCTGCCGGCAGGCATCTTTTTAAGCAGTCTGCCAAGCGGCAGTTCTTCTAATACTGCCTGCGGGATTGCGTTCATCAAGCCTGCTTCCGCTGCTCTGCTTGCGTTTACGCCCTCTTTACGCAGTCGTAGGTATTGTTCGCCGCTGATGTTGGCGCCATTGTAAAGCATACTGATAGCGTGTACAGTTTTTGCAGTTGCACCGGCAGCGCCTACACCTTTAGTCAGTGCAAGTTGCGCTAAAAGCTGAATACCGTTTTCAGCCAAATCATAACCAAGTTGCCCGGCTGCCGTATCAGCCTTAACTTCTTCACGCTTCAAAATCTCGTCCGTAACATAGCCTAAAGCCTTGCTGATGTTCTCTGATTGGTCATACTCTTTAACAACATTCTTGTCACCCTTATGAGCTTCAATATTAGCGTCAACGGTCGCTTTAGCCGCACCGAATAAGCCACGCACCGAACCTTTAAGGCCGTTCATTACGGCAGTGCCTATGCCTGGTTTATCATCGTTGATAATGCTGCTAGTATCAATCGTCGGTGAGCTATTGCTCTGTACTGCCTGCGAAAACTTATTGTACTCATCGTCGCTCATTTTTTGCAGGTCATAATAGCCTAGAGTTTCAGCAGATGACAAGCCGCTGTCAATATCAGCAATAAAGCCATAATTAGCATATTCCTTTTTTGCCTTTAATCTGCGGTCGAATTCGTCTAAAGGTTCATTAGCCATTTAGTAATCTCCTTTCAGTAACTTTGCCAGATATGCACCGTTTATTTTGCCCGATGTGCCATCCAGCCATTTAACATCGTACCAATCATCACCGGTTTTGTTTACGCTTGCGATACCACGTGCAATCAAATCTGCGTCACTTGCTTTTATATCTTCTGTACTGTCAAACCAGAATGAATGTTTTTCAGTAACATAGCTGCCGTAAACCTTAGTAGTTACGCAGTTTCTCAAGGCTTCCAACAACTCCGTTTCACCCGGATTCATGCCGTGATTTTTTACGCGATAAGCGCGTACCCATTGCCGGCCGTAGTTTTGGATTTTTTTCTTATACAGTGCATCGGCATTTTTGCCTGCGACTTGTTGTACAAGGCCTTCCATATCAAAAGCAAATTCGCCTGTACCGCTATACCAATCGTTGTATATTTTTTCTAACTTCCCGCGCTGTGCAGACGATGCACCTTTGTTAGCAGCGTATGCTAAGAATTGGGCAATGCTAGAAAACTTGCCTTCTTGCAGCATATCTTCCAGTACGCCTATTGCATCGTCATCAAGTTTTCCGTTACCGCCACCACTGCTTCCGCTTCTGCCTTGCGGTCCGTATATCGCCTCCACCGCATTACGGTATGTTACGTACTTGTCGGGGTCACTGCCTGCCTGGTTAGTAGCCCACGCCATAGCATCACTATAGCTTGTGCCGTTATTAAACATACTAAATAATTCACTCTTTATTCCTTCAAAAAGTTTGTTCTTTTTGTAAGTTTCTATTCTGTCATGGTCTGCCTTAATAGTGCGGTACTGCTTCATAATGCGGTCTTGCTCATCCTGGCTCATGTTGTGAGTGCTATGTCCTGTACCCATTCTTGCCAATACGCTGTCTGCATATTCGTTAATGCTGGGTTCGTCGCCGTTACCTTGTTTGCGATTCATAGCGCCCGCGCTATATTTTAACGCGCCTTCACCGCCGTACCATGCAATAGCCGCGCCACGTGCACCGTATTTATCATAGTATTGTTTTAACTTAAAACGTGCTACAATCTCTTGATTTTCCGGTGTCATTGCTGCGCCTGCCGGCAAACCAGCTTCCCGGCTCCAGCTAGGCCAGTTATCCGGCATAATCTGATACTTGCCGCTTGCGCCTGTACGGCCATTCTTGGCGTTATAATTGCCGCCGCTTTCCTGCCCGCCTATTGCAGCAACAAGATTGTCAAATTCATTGCCACCCTCTGAAAATCCTTTCATGCCTTCAAGTTCTTTGCGTACCGCTTCTTCATTGTCGCCATATTTAGCATACAAGTCTTTAGCAGTATTTCTTTCAAAAGCGCTGCTCTCTTTATCGTATGCCACCTTCTCAAAAGCGGCTCTCTGATTAGCAGTAAGATAACTACCGTATTTATCCATGATGTTACGCATAGTGCCATAATCTTCGTTGGTGATGCTTGCGCCGACGGCACTTGCTACCACCTGCCCAATGTTGGCTCTGCTCTTAGATTCGATAAACTCTGCGCCACGCTTGCCATATATAGCACTTGTCAGCAACTGTGTACGAATAATTTCATCTTGCAGCGCCTGCGGGTTGTTCCAGTTCTTCTGTACAAACTCGCAGGAGTTCTGAATATTATTGTCATAGCGCAAATCAGTGACTGCTTCTTTTTGCTTCTGCTCGTATTGGTCGACAGTCTGGAAGCCTTGCTGCGCACTCTGATACATTAAATGGTCTAATGCAAGCTGGTTCTTTTGGCTGTGCAGTTTGGTATTACTTAATACATCCTGCCTTGCCTTATTTATCTGCTCTGTGTAGCTTGCACTTGCACCGGCAGTGCCTTCTAATTTCGTATTCATAAGGCCGCTTTCATCGTTGTACATGATGTTATAACGGCTCTTATTAAATATATCCATAGCGTTAAGGATAGACTGTTTGTCCTCATCCTCTTGCTGTGCTTCTACTGCTACCGCCCATTTGTTGGCGGCACCGGCAATAGCGGCAAGTCCTTTGCCGCCGCTGCCATAAGCGTTAAGGTCACTCGATACCTTGACAGTCGCACCGCCACCGGTACCTAAATTGACGCTGCCTTGATAACCTGCAATCTTCATACTGTACCTCCCTTACCAGTTCCATTTAGTAAAGCCTGTATTATCCATGAACGGGTTATTCTTCTTTGCCTGGTTGTAAAGATTGAAGCCGTTCATATTGCTAGCAGGAAGATTGAAATCACTGTTAGCATCGTACCAATCGTCACTGCTTACCGTAGTTGTTCCCTTGCTGCCGCCAATCATACCTTTAGAGTAAGCGTTCGCCGCCGCACCTACAAGCGTACTAAACATCTGCATTCTGCCGTTGGCTTTAGCGTTCTTCGCCGCCGCATTATATGCGCTTGCCTGGTTGCGATAATTAACCTCGTTTACATAAGTGCTCCACGCATCATTACGCTGATTTTGCAACAGATTCATACTGTCTTTTTTGTAAGCGTCCTCGCTGCTTGAAAGAATATCAGCAACACTGCCGCTGTCGGTTAGGCCGCTGCTGCCGGCCGCCGCCAGCGCCTGCCCTCTTGCAAGCCTCATTCTATCGTTGAGTTGGCTTTGCTTCTGCGCATACGCTTCTGCCTGCTGCTCACGTTGGCGGCTCATAATAGCCGCGTTCTGCTGTGCAGCCTGCGCCTGCGCTTTATATGCCTGCTCCTGCTGTTTGGCCTGCTGATGTTGGCCACTTAACTGCATGACAGTTTGCAGGCCCATTAAAATGCCAAGTGTACCCATTACGTTCACTCCCCTCTATATGGAATATAAAACTGATAAAACTTTTTGCCGTCCCAACCTATTTTAGGCTCTACCAAGAATACCGCCCCCAAGTGTCTTAAATAGTTAATGCTAGTGCGGTTCTTCTCATAAACAATGTTGTGCAGCAGTCCATGCTTGCGTACCCATTCATTCAGCACTCTTTTCGCTTCCTTGAAAAGCAGGCTCTTTGTGTAACCATTGTAAAGTTCGTTCGTGCCTACCATCCAGATTCCGCGTCCCGGTGCGCCCCATTCCATGGTACCCTTGCCAAATATCGCAAGCAGTTTTCCGTCCTCACCACGGTATACCCTTGTTTCTTCGTCAAGTTTGATACTGCCAATGAGCACAAATACCGGGTCACTGCTTGCTTCCAAATCTTCCTTATCATGCGGCCGTATATCCTGCATAAGTTCTTCAATCAACGGCACAACATTTTCTTTTGACTTATTATCAAGTATTTCAACTGTCCACTTCTTAGCCACCGAAAGACACCTCCCGCACTACCGCCAGCAAGTTAAAAGGATATGGCTCATCCGTAACGATAATCACTCTGCCTTCGTTATTAAAGCCGCCAATAGGCAAAGTCATATGCTTGTCACCGGTAAATAATTTAATATCGCTCACTGCGTTCTGCTCATCAAAGTTCATCAAGTCCATAGTATTTATATCCGGACCGACCATGCCGCCAAGAGAATTACTTAAACGCAGGATGCAATTACTAATCTGCTTTTTGCGTCCTTGCATAGTGCCGTCACCCGTCTTAATTTCGACGTTTGGCAGTTCCATGATACTTCTATAGGGCAAGCCGATAAAAGCGTGTTGTACGGCCGCCGGGAGCGTCACAGTGCCGTCTTGACTTACTGTCAGTCCGCTATACATTCTTCCGTCACCGATAACAGTAACTTTTTCACCTGCCAACTCTGCCGCATCAATCTCTGTTTCCCCACTGCTCTTTTCAGCAGTGCTATACTCAATAGCATTATCAAGCATAATATAATCGTCGGGGTTATTGCTCTTTGCAGGATTCTTTGCCAGATATTCTATATTGCGTACTATTGCGCCGTTTATCTCTCGCTGTACTACAAGATAAATAATATCTTCATCGCCTTCCTGCACTGCTGCCACAGCTTCAATCTTGCCTTGTGTTTCTATCGTCGACCAGGCATATACCTTTTGTTCCATGATGTAGGATAAGCAAGCCATAGTCCCGTCACTTCTCACAAAATATATAGTGCTGTCGGGTTCCTGCTTATATGCACTGTCGACAATCTGTACATTCTCTATGATATGCTTTGCTAGCAATGTTAAGTCATTGCCGCCGTAGCTGTCTGTTTCATAACTATATGCCATATCCCTTACAGTGCTTCCACGTCCTTGTACAAACACGATTCTGCCGCCAATCATCAACGGCTCAACAGTGCTGCATCCGCGTGTAGTCTGCATTTTCGGTACGGCCTTAGATGGGGTTACAGTATCGCTGCCACTTACTGTCCATTCGTTACCGGCGGTTAAAACAATCAAGTCGGTACTTGCTATCAAGTGCAAAATCTTAAACTGCTTGCGGCTCACAAAGGCAAGTGCTACTGCGCTATCGTCGGTAACAGTGCCGCTTGCTTTTTCTACGCTGAAATTGCCGTAGTCACCGGTCCTGCTCATCCACACCATATAAGGTTGCTTCTTCGTGCCGCCAAAACATAGTCTGTCCTGGAAAAAGCAAAGTGTTTGCGGGTAGCCGAATTCTTCACTCCATGCGCCCCACAAGAAATTAGTAGTCGTATCTGTTGAGCCTAGCTCTTTTTCAACATGAGCTTTTGCCGTACTGTCGCTGGTGATTTCGGTAAGCTTTACAACGCCTTCCGCATTGTAGGCCATTGCTGTTAAATCAACAGTACAAGTGCCGCTAGTTATAGTGCATACCGCTCTTAAAAATACCGGCTCTGTTACACTGCCGCTTTCAGACGGATTGTAGTCACTCTTAGATGTATATTTCCTGTATTCCTTCCAACTTTCGCCATCGTCACTCTTTTCTATAGTGAAGCTGCCTGTCCAAGTTCCGTGACTGATAACCTTCCAATTTTCGCCTACACGCACTCTTTCCGTAGTGCCGTTGCTGGTTGATACAGTCTTACTTGCAATTTCTTGTTTAAGTTTGATATACGCGCCCGGCTTGCTGTTAGCGAAAATATTTTTATTACTCTTTAAAGTAATATCGCCTGTTGTTCCCGAAGGTGTCAATTCTTTGTTGCCGGCATATAAAATCTTTACCCAGCCATTAGCGCCTGCTTTGCCGTCTGAACTACCCTTTATGCCGCCTGCACCGCCTATTGCACCGCCACCATCGCCATATGTCGTACCTTGCGTACCAACTTCGGAATAATAACCATCCTCGCCATACCTGCGACTGGCAGCACCACCTGCGCCGCCGCCTCTGCCTGTTAAGCCGCACGCCGTACTGTCCGCGCCTTTAGTGCCGCTAGTAGCTGTTGTATCTTCGTAGTTGCCTGCACTATAAGCATACGCACCACCGTTGCCACCGCCGCCGACTGTAATCGTGTAACTTGTGCCTTTGGTCAGCGTTAGAGTTTTTATAATGCGTTCACCACTGCCACCATCGCCGCCTTTGGCGGCATAATTATAGGTTTGGTGTTCTCCGTGCCTTCTCCATGTAACGGCACCACCACCGCCACCACCTGCACCCGATATATCAATTTGGTATTCGCCTGTAACAGTTGGTTGGAAATTGTAAGAACCAGGCACTGTATAGCTTATGCCGCTATAATTTTCGAGCGTAGCTGATTCATCAAAATACATATCAGTAATTTCAAAATCAGCAAAGCGCCAGTCAGTGTCTGAATATCTTGCAAGTTGCTTCACGGGATATTTGCCGCTGGCGATAAACATAGTATCTGCACTTTGAACAAATCTCAAATCTTGCAGCATATCTGCCGTGTATGGTGTCATAACTTCTATGTTTATATAAATTCCGTTCTTATGCACTCTTATATATCTCTCGCCAATCTCCAAAAGATAGTCGGTATTGTCTGCGCCATTGAACGGTACCAGGATGCACGCTTTATCGCTATATTTCGTTCGTGCCATATACTTCATGCCCGGTCTGCGATAAATAGGGCCGTGCGGCTTGATAAGGCAGTTATAGGCTTGCAGTACCGCATACTGATACTTGTCCAAGTCGACGCGGTTGGCAACCTCGGCGCTGATTTCGCCGCCTGTAAACGCAGGCTGCAATAAATAATAAGGTGTTAACCCACTAGCCATAATTACGCCCTCCCGTCAAAGTATTTACTAGGATAGTCCGGCAGTTCTTTCTTTTCGCTTGCCGTGGTATACTTTGCTTTCTGTAATGCTGCCATTGCAAGCTGATACTGTGTCTGCTGCAAGCCGCTGTTGCCGGTTAATTGTACGCAGATATTAAACGCCAACATATGCGTGAACGCACTCAAAAAATCACTTGAAAACATTTCTACATCGTCAACGTCATAGGTATATTCAAGCCATGCAGCAGGAATGTTGCACCCTATGGCAAGCACGTTGTCGCTTGCCATATACAAATCCCATTCTTCCTGCTGTTGTTCGCCTGCCCTTATCATTGCACCGGTGTCAGCGTCAAATATCTTGCGCACAGCAAGGCACTTTTCGGGGTAGGCGTAAACGTGGGACCAGTACGGAGATTCAATACTAAGTTCTGCAAGCTTGCTCACGCGCTTTGCAAATCCCCAAGTGTAGCTCCTTAATAACTCTTTACGTGTAGGCTCATAAAACAGTTTGCACTGTCTGGCTAGTTCTGATTGCTCATCTATATTGCTTATACGGCCTTTGGCGATATGAGCCAGCGCCATATTACATACATCGGTAATGTTAAGCATTTTTAACTATTCCTCCTTGATTATTAAAAAAGGGAAGAGCTTTCGCCCTCCCCTTAAAGTCCTAAATCAGCCCGGCCAGTTCGGAACAGTTTCAGTCAAGCCAGCAGTCAGTTTGCCGCCGCTTGCGCCGCTTACAGTCAGTCTGGAAAAAGCTTTCATGCCATACGGCAGTTTAGCCGCAACCAAAATACCCTTTTTGCTGGCAGCAAGAGTATAAGTCGCAACAACAGTTTTAGTGCTGAAGCTTTCGCTGTTGGAAGTTTCCAACGCCGCAGTGATAGTGCCGCTAGTAGCTAAGGCGGTCGGCGCAGTGATAACAAGAAATAACGGGTCGGCCGCATCACCGCCGCCAACGTTCGCAATTACGTTGCTGGTCAAGGAATTATCCATGTACATATTTTGCTGGTCAAAAATCATTGTTATTCACTCCTTCCGGTTACACGATTGCCGCTTCGGTTTCGCTTTGGCAATCAAGTTTCTTAATCTGAATACCTGCAAGGTACAGTTTCGGCGGCGCGTTCATAAAGTCTTGACGGGTAACGTGAACATTGTTCTTGTTGTTCAGATAACACTCCAACCAAGAATATACGCTGTCAGATACATACGCAACGGGTGCTTTCGGGTCTTGCAGTCTGTTCTTTGCAAAGATGAATTTATTCATCAGTTCGCGTTGTGCGCTGTCAGTCAAAGAGTTCAGTTTGGTAACGTCGATGTTGCACACACGTACAATAGAACGAACGTTCTGTACCGCCAAGCCACACTTCCAAGAGTACAAGGTCTGCAATGCACGGAACGGCTTGTTGTTCTCGTCGTACACATCACTTTCGCCCAAGTCCTCAGTCTTCAAGCCTGCCTGGGTGCCTTTAGGATATACACCCATTACACGGCGGTCGCCCCAATCTACGAAGTAGATAGAAGCATTAGTGTTAGTACCAGGAGTACCCGCGGAAATTACCTGGTGGCCTGGAGTACCTTTGCCGCCGTCGGTCAAAGTATTGTAGCGTACCGCAATACCATTGAAAGTGTCCGGGTCTTCATCTAAGTTGCCGTACAAAAATTGACGTGCGACGTATTGGCCCATGCCTTCTACGTGTGCATCATCCTCTGCCATACGGAAAGCCTGCGGATTCGGTTTGCCGGAAAGCAATTCAACGTCCACGCAGGAACGGTCCTCCAAGTGCATACATACATCAATGCGCTGCTTTACAGTGCCTTTAGTCGGAGAGGTACCGCGGTTAATACGACGGATAGATGGAGAAGGCAGGCTGGCACGAATAGTAGTTTTAGTACCAATCGGCAAATCGCCTTCCATCCACCGAATATCTTCCATAATAGGATTGGATTCGTTAAGCACTTCCATAACGCGGTCAATAGCGCCTTGCGGAGTTAAATACTTTCGTAAGTCACTCATAGTTTGGGAGTAACCAATAGTAGCCATAATTTTATCATCCTTCCTGTTTTTTAATTAAAAATTAAAGATTATTTGTACCTGCTCCAGTCGGTTTTCGGGTACATGTTTGCGGCAATGCCTTGCGCAGCGTTTAAGCCTTGTGCGCCGTTTTGTGCAGCCAAGCCGGGGTCCTCGCCAAGCAGTTCGCCAAGTTTCGCAAATGCTCTCACGATAGCAATTTGATTGCCTGCGCCAGTAATTTCTAACGCTTCACGCACGTTCAAGCCTGGATACATTGCCTCCAATTTGCGGCAGGCAGTATCACAAAGGCCCTGTACTTTGCCCAAGTCTGCGCCCAGTGCTGTTTTAGCCTCATCGCCCCATTTAGCAATTTCTTGCGCACGGAGCTGTTCCACGCCTTGCACTACACGGCTTGCATACTCTGTGCCGTACTTTGCAAGTGCTCTTGCCTGGTCATTGCTAAGGTTCATGCCTTTAATGACATCTACAAAGCGTCCTTGCTCATCAGCACTAAGCTCATAGCCTTCCGGCATTTCTACTCCTGCAAAGTCATAATTCACTGTGCCGGGCTGCTGTTGTGTGCCTTGCCCATTACTTCCATTCCCTGCAATAGTGCCGGAAGCACTTGTATTATTAGTTGCATTAGTAGTAGTCGGTTCTGTTTGCTGCTGTTGTGCCGCGGTATTGGGTTCAGCCTGTTGCTGTGCGCCTTCGCCGTTTACAACTGCATTTTCGCCGTTCTCGCCCATTAGTTATTCCTCCTTGTTGTTATCCACATATTCCACTGCCAGCTCTTGCAGCTTTAGTTGGAATTCTGCATACTCCATTTCAGCCTGCTGTTTTAGCTCTATGCCTTGCAGCCCAAGTGCTAAAATGCTTTTAATAATGCCTAAGCCTACGTCGCGGCGGCCTTCGTTATAGAAAGTCTTGCTGTTGCCGGTAAAGCACATAGAGTTTACTTTGGTCACATCAAGCATACGCATCAAGAACCAGCGTCCGCTTTCACTCCCCAGCAGGTCAAGCAGGGCTTCTTTATCCCTTCTTGCCTGCTCTCTTACCATGTACTCTGTCAGCAGTGCTTGCCTTCTATCCTCGCCGGTATTGGATTTATATTTAAACTGCTCGCTCATTAGTCCCAACCTCCCGGCACGCCTAGCCAGCTTGTAAT
>OIZT01000192.1_pt1 | contig 43043 bp, 50 predicted proteins | sample 1588611 | NCBI WGS metagenome assembly OIZT01 (sample SAMN03283278) | human gut metagenome | biome: human-associated habitat; material: feces | host: Homo sapiens | place: Peru | collected 2012
CACTATGGAAACAAAAGAAAATATAGTAAATAATATGTTAAGAAAAAATATGTCCTATGAATTAATAAGTGAAGTATCTGATATGCCAGTAAATGAAATAAAGAGACTTGCTAAATCTTTGTCTAATTAAGTGAGTTAATTCTTACTTTTTCTATATAATTAGAGAAAATATTATCTTAATGGTAAAATTTTCTTTTTTTATGGTACAATATATATGAAGGTGATTATGAATGAAAAAAATGATTATTGTAGAAGAAGAAAGTACTAAAAATAATTTAGTAAAGAATAAGTTTGTTAATTTTATTATTAGTTTAGTATGTTATGCATTAGTATTAATATTAGTTAGTATGTTATTTAAAGATTTTTATATTAATAATAAATATTATGGACTATATGCAGTAATTGCAGCGTTAATCATAGATATATTAAATAAAACTATTAAGCCTGTATTAGTAGTTATGACTATGCCTCTTACTGCGATTACTTTGGGATTATCTTATCCAATTGTTAATATGATTATTTTATATTTAACTAGTTTTATAATGGGTAATAATTTTAATATTACTGGATTTTTTACAGCGTTTTTTGCTTCAATATTAATTAGCATTTTTAATATGTTTATGGATGGATTTATTATTAAACCAATAACTAAGGACAGTAAATAATTATGGATAGGGTACTTATTAGTATTGGTCCAATTACTATATATTGGTATTCATTTTTAATATTTTTATCTATTTTAATTGGATTATTAATTGTTAAAAAAGAAGTTGTTAAAACAAAATTAGATAAAGATTTTATCTTTGACTTGATATTTTATTTAATACCTGTTGCTATTATTGGTGCAAGAATATATTATATTATATTTAATTATTCAGTATTTAAAGATAATTTTATTGATGTATTTAAAATATGGGAAGGTGGACTTGCTATATATGGTGCAGTTATTACAGGAATACTTTTTACAATATATTACTGTAAAAAGAAAAAACAAAGTATTTTACTTACTTTGGATATTTTAGCACCTTGTTTAGTATTAGGCCAAGCAATTGGTAGATGGGGTAACTATTTTAATGGTGAAGCTCATGGTGTAGTTACTAGTTTATCATATTTAAAAAGTTTACATATACCTGAGTTTATAATTAAAGGTATGTATATAAATGGTAATTATTATATTCCTACATTTTTATTTGAATCTATTTGGTGTTTTATTGTATTTATTATTTTAGTAATAGTTAGAAATAAATTGAAATATAAAAATGAAGGTATTATTGTTTGCTTATACTTTATATTATATTCATTAGGTAGATTCTTTATTGAAGGACTTAGAACTGATAGTTTATATATATTTAATTTTAGAGTTAGTCAAATAGTAGCAATTATTTTAATAATTATAGGAATAGTAGGTATAGTAATACTAGAAAAGAAAGGTGATAACAATGAAAAAGTATGATGTTATTATAATAGGTTCTGGAATAGCAGGAATTAGTGCTTCAATATATTTAAAAAGAAGTAATAAGAGTGTATTGATTATTGAGTCAGATGTAGTTGGAGGTCAATTAAATAGAAGTAGTATTATTGAAAATTATCCAGGATATACTAGTATTGATGGACCTAGTTTAGCATATAATTTATATAATCAAGTAAATAATTTAGGTATAGAGTATTTATATGAAGAAGTAACTAGTGTTGATTTTAATAAAAATATAGTTAATACTAGTAATAATAATATTGAATATAAATATTTAATTATTGCTACTGGTAGAAGTCCTAGAAAATTAGATATATTAAATGATTATGTAGGTAAAGGTGTAAGTTATTGTGCTTTATGTGATGGTAATTTATATAAGAATAAAGATGTTATGGTTATTGGTGGTGGAGATGTTGCTTTTGAAGAAGCTTTATACTTATCTAATATTGTAAATAGTGTTATTATTTTAAATAGAAGTAATCATTTAAGAGCAGAACAAAAAGAACAAATAAAAGTTAAAGAAACTAAAAATATTAAAGTTATTAATAATGAAGAAATAAATAATATTTTATACAATGATGATAAATTTAATATTAATAATAAGTATATAGTTGATGGTATATTTGTATGTATTGGGTATGTTCCTAATAGTAAAATATTTGATTTAAAAAAAGAAAATGATTATATATTAGTAGATAATCATTTTAAAACAAATATTAATAATGTGTATGCAGTGGGTGATGTAATAAAGAAAGATATTTATCAATTAGTTAGTGCATCATATGATGGAGTTAGTGCTGCAGTAGATATTATCAACAAAGACCAAAAATAGTATAAAATATTAAACAAATAAGTGCACAGAATTCTATAAATAAAAGTAATACATTTAAGAAACATGGTACAAATAATGCAATTAAAAATTGATAAAAGATAAACATAGTTAATATAAAACAAAATATAAAACAAAATAGTTTCCATCCAAAGCATACTCTAAATACATTAAAGAAATTATTAAACATATATTTCACCTATAATATTTTATTTTAAATAGTGTATTTTGTTACTTAACTACTATCTTTTTTTTTATTGCTATGCTATAATTAATAATGTAAGGTAGTGATATTGGTGAATAGAACAGGATTAAATAATAATTTTGAATTTAATAGTACTATTATAAGAATGTTAATTATGTTAGTAATTGTTTTTGTTATTGTCGCTTTTTTAGTTCCTGGTGTATTAGGATTTGGTATTGATTTTATATTATTTATTTTTATTCTTCCTAAATTATTAGGAAATGTGAAAGCAAAATCAAAAATAAGGAAATTGGAAAAGTCTGTTAAATTGGATAATCCATATTTATATTTTAGGGAATTACCTAATAATTATGGTATTGGTGTTTGTACTGTACTTATGGATTCTTTTATTGAGAATGAAAAAGATATAGTGGCAGTTATATTGGATTTATGTGCTAGAGGTTATTTGCATTTAGATAAAATGGGAGATAATTATACTTTAAAAGTAATTAAAGGTATTGATGAAAATTTAGTATCAAATGAGAAATATATTATGTCTTTAATATTATATGATAATTTAAAGTCAATTAATTATAAAGAATGGTTTAATTATTGTATGCAAGATGGTATTAATTTAGATTTAATTGTAAAAAAAGAAAATAATTATAATGATGAATATTCTGAAAAACTAAAAAATAAAATAGATAAAGATTCAAAAAAATTCTATTCAAGACGTGATGGAATTTCTACTTTAGGTACTATTATTACTATACTTTCAGGTATAGTTGTAGCTTATTTTTTAATTAAAAATAAAGTATTTGATTTTATAGGTTTTGATGAATTATTTGAATTATTCATTAATTATGGTATTCCTGTAGTTTTAGGATTTTGTACTTCACTTGTTATGTATATGATTATTAGTTTTGTAGAAACTATGTTTTCATCTAGAGTTAATTTAAGATTAATGAAAAATCAAAATAAGTTGGAAACATATAATTCAGAAATGTTAGGATATATGGAACCTACTGAGAAAGGAAAAGAAGAAATTAGAAAATTAATTGCGTTTAAAAAGTTTATTCAAGATTTTGGTGCTTTTGCAAGTAAAAATCCTGAAGAAGTTATATTATGGGATTATTATTTGAGTTATGCTCAAGTATTTGGGCTTACTAAGAGTATTCTTTCTACTGGATATGATAAGTTAGTTAAAAATGCTTCATTTGATATTGATGATATAGATATGGTAAGTTTAAATAATATTAATATTATAAATGAGAAATAATTTCTCGTTTTTTAATTAAATAATTGAATTATTTTTAATTTTGTTATAAAATATAGTATATATTTGAAAGGAGTGTCATTATGTTATTATATAATTCGTTAACTAGAAAAAAAGAAGAATTTATTCCTAATGAAGATGGTAAGGTAAAAATGTATACTTGTGGTCCAACTGTATATAATTATGCACATATTGGTAATTATCGTAGTTATATTTTTGAAGATGTTTTAGTAAAATCTTTAGAATATATTGGTTATGATGTTACTAGGGCAATGAATATCACTGATGTTGGACATTTATCTGGGGATACTGATACTGGTAAAGATAAAATGGTTGAACAAGCTAAAAGTGAACATAAAGATGTATTAGAAATTGCTAAGTTTTATACTGAAGCATTTAAGGAAGGGTTTAATAAATTAAATTTAAAATGGCCTAGTATTGTAGTACCTGCGACATCTTGTATTGATACTTATATTGAAATGATTACTAAATTACTTGAAAAAGGATATGCTTATAAATCAAATGGTAATGTTTATTTTGATATTAGTAAGTTAGATAAATATAATGTTTTTTCTAATCAAGATAGTGAAGATATGATAGTAGGCGCAAGAGATAGTGTTAGTGAGGATTTAGGTAAGAAAAATCCATATGATTTTGCTTTATGGTTTACAAAATCTAAATTTGAAAATCAAGCTTTAAAATGGAATAGTCCATGGGGAGTAGGATATCCTGGATGGCACATAGAGTGTTCTGGAATAAGTTATAAATATTTGGGAGAATATTTAGATATACATTGTGGGGGAATTGATAATAAGTTTCCACACCATACTAATGAAATTGCACAAAGTGAAAGTTTTTTAGGTCATAAATGGTGTAATTATTGGTTCCATGTATTACATTTAACTAGTAAGAATGGTAAGATGAGTAAAAGTAGTGGTGAATTTATTACTATTGATACTTTAATTAATAAAGGATATGATCCTTTAGTATATAAATTCTTTTGTTTAGGATCTGATTACAGAAAAGAATTAGTATTTAGTTATGAAGCTTTAGATAGTGCAAAAGTTGCATATAATAGGGTATTAAATAAAATTAGTAAATTAACTAATGAAGGAGAACTTGAAGAAGATAAAATTAAAGAATATCAAGATAAGTTTAAAGATGCAATTAATAATGATTTAAATACTTCTTCTATGTTAACTGTTTTATTTGATTTATTAAAGAGTGAATTAAATGATAATACTAAATTATATTTAGTTAAGGATTTTGATAAAGTACTTTCATTATCTTTAATTAGTGATACTAAAAATGAAAAAATAGATAATGAAGAATTTATATTAAATAAAATAGAAGAAAGAAAAAATGCTAAAAAGAATAAAAATTTTGAATTAGCAGATACAATAAGAAAAGAGTTATTAGATATGGGTATTGAACTTACTGATACTAGGGAAGGTACTACATATAAGGTAATAAAGTAGTAAAAATATTAAAAAATAGCATAAATTAAGGAAAAAGGTTATATTTTTATTGACAAAATCATTAATTTATAATATAATCTATATCGAAACGGAAAGAAGATGTATTTATCTCACCTGATTGCAGACTAGCAATAGGTAAAAAGCCAAATAAAAGTTATGAATTTTTATAATGCTTTAAGATGAATACGTACTTTCTATGTATTCATTTTTATATTTAATGGAGGTGTTATTTATCGCAAATGTTAGGGAAAACCCTATAAATGAACAAATTAGATGTAGGGAAATGATGGTTATTGGTCCAAATGGAGAACAACTTGGTATTAAAAGTAAGCAAGATGCTCTTACACTTGCAGGGTATGCTGGTTTTGATTTAGTTTTAATGAGCGAAGGTGCTAATCCACCAGTATGTAAAATTATGGATTACAATAAATTCAAATATGAAAAAAAGAAAAAAATTAAAGAAACTCAAAAGAAACAAAGAGAAACAATGATAGATACTAAAGAATTTAGATTATCTGTTACTATTGATAAGCATGACTTTGATACAAGAGTAAAGAATGCAAGAAAGAATCTTGAAAAAGGATCAAAAGTAAAAGCAAGTATTAGATTTAAAGGCCGTCAAATTGCACACCCTGAACTTGCAAAAGAAGTTTTGGATAAATTTGCTTTGGCATTAGAAGATATTGCTGAAGTTGAAATTGTACCAAAAATTGAAGGTAGAAGTATGTTTATGCAATTAACACCTAAAAAATAGAAGGAGGAACCAATTATGGCAAAAGTTAAGAAAAATAAAATGAAAACTCATAAAGGAACTGCAAAAGTATTTAAAATGAGACAAAGCGGTTCAATTAAAATTACTAGTCAAGGAATTAATCACAATACTGGTAAAAATAGTTCAAAAAGAAGTAGACAAAAAAGAAAAGGTAGCGAATTAAGTAAATCAGACTATAAACGCGTAAAATCAATTTTAGGATAGGAGAGATGTAGAAATGGCAAGAGTTAAAGGTGGCACAGTAGCACGTGCTAGAAGAAAAAAAGTATTAAAACAAGCTAAAGGTTACTTTGGTAGTAAACATAGATTATTTAAAACTGCTCATGAACAAGTAATGCATTCAGGTCAATATGCATTTAGAGACAGAAGACAAAATAAGAGAAATTTCAGAAAATTATGGATTACAAGAATAAATGCTGCTTGTAGAGAAAATGAAATTAGTTATTCTAAATTTATTAATGGTTTATCATTAGCAGGAGTTGAAGTAAATAGAAAGATGCTTTCTGAAATTGCAATTGCTAGTCCTAGTGATTTTAGTGAATTAGTTAAAGTTGCAAAAGATGCTTTAGAAGGAAAAAAATATACTCCTAAAAAAGTAGCTACAAAAAAGGAAGCAAAAACTGAAGAAGTAAAAGAAGTAAAAGAAACTAAAAAAGCAACTGCTAAAACTACTAAAAAAGTAGAAGATAAAGAAGAAAAACCAGTTAAAAAAACTACTACAAAGAAAACTACTACTAAAAAAGAAGAAAAATAATAAGAAACATCTAGAAAGATGTTTTTTTTTGTGGTAAAATGTTAATAGAGGGTGGTAAGAAGTGGACTACAATATTAAGATTGATGCTTTTGAAGGACCATTAGATTTACTATTACATTTAATTAAAGAAAAAAATGTAGATATATATGATATTTCAATCGAAGAAATTACTAAGAGTTATTTAGATTATATTAATAAAATGGAAAAATTAAATATAAATGTTGCTTCAAGTTATTTAGTTATGGCAGCAGAACTTATGGAAATTAAATCTAAATCATTACTTCCTAAGGTAGAAAGTGAAGAAGATAACGAGGAAGAAGAAGTAAGTAGAGAAAATTTAATTAATAAATTAGTAGAGTATAAAAAATATAAAGAGATGACTGAGGTATTTAAAGAATTAGAAATAAATAGAAATAATATATATATTAAACCACCAGAAAATATTAATAATTATATTAATAATGAAATATATAATGAAGAAATTGAAATAGATAAATTGGTAGAGGCTATGAGAAATTTTTTAAATAGAAAGGAGTTAGAAAAGCCACTTAAGACTAAAATTACTAATAAAGAATATAGTGTTAAGGAAAGAAAGAATAGTATTAAAAATATTTTAAGAAATAAAAAAAGAGTAGAATTTACAGAATTGTTTGAAGAATATAATAAAAGTTATATTGCTGTAACATTCTTATCAGTTTTAGAATTAGCTAAAGAACATGAACTAAGAATTAGTCAGGATAAAAATTTTGATAATATATTTATAGAGGGAGCAAGTTAATGAAAGCAGTTTTGGAAGGATTATTGTATGTTCAAGGAGATTTAGGTCTTACTATTGAACAAGTTATGGATATACTTAATATAAGTAGTGATGAAGCAAAAAAATTAGTATATGAATTAAAAAGTTCTTATGAAAGTCCTGATAGAGGTCTTAGAATAAATTTTTTAGGAAATACTTTTAAATTAACTACTAAGGAAGAACATAAAGAATATTATCAAAAATTAATTACTGATTCTAAAACACAAGTTTTAACTAATTCTGCATTAGAAGTTCTTGCTATTATTGCATATAATGAACCTATTACAAGAATTGAAATAGATAAATTAAGAGGAATAGATTCTGCTTATTTAGTAAGAAGATTATTAGCAAAAGGATTAATTAAAGAATGTGGAAAGAGTGATCTTCCTGGTAAACCAACTTTATATAAAACTACTGATGAGTTTTTAGATTGTTTTGGTTTATCTAGTAAGGATGAATTACCTAAAATAGAAGTAAATTCTAATGAAGAAAATGATGAAACAGACTTATTTAAGTCTAAATATGTAGAAGAGGAGTGAATTAAAGATGTATGATTATACATATTATGGGGATTATGATAGTGCAAGTTTAGGAGGCTTTGTAGCATTAGGCGGAGGAATTTGGCTTGTAGGTACTGCAATATCAATTTTAATTATTGTATCTATGTGGAAGATATTTAAGAAAGCAGGTAAACAAGGTTGGGAATCAATTGTACCTATTTACAATGTTATTGTTATGCTTGAAATATCGGGGTTACCGATGTGGTATTTAGTTTTATACATAATACCATTTGCTAATATATATGCAATGTTTAAAACTTATATTGAACTAGCTAAGAAATTTGGTAAAGGTACAGGTTTTGGAGTTTTAACTGTATTTGTTCCAATTGTAGGTTTTCCTGTTTTAGCATTTAGTAATTGTAGCTATGAAGGAGTAACAAATAGTTCAAATGGAAATGTAAGTAATAATAATGTTAATAACAATATATCAAATAATAATGTTATGAATAATGTTAATCCAGTTGATAATACTAATGTTCAAGGTGTTAATAATATGGTTAATGATGTTAATCAAATGAATAATGTTAATATTATGAATACTAATGTTGAACAAGTAAATAATAATACAATGAATAATGTAAATAATGATGTTTATAGTTTTAATTCAATGAGTGATATACAAACTGTAAATCAAAATACTGAACAAAATGTAAATAATGTTAATCAAACTATAGAACAAAGTATGAATAATACACGAGTTAATACTGATATTAATGGTATAGTTAGTGTTACACCAGTTATGCCTGAAACTAATAATGTTAATACTAATACAAATATAGATACTAATAGTGGTGTAAATAATAATCAAAATAATAACATAAATATGTTTCAATAATACGGAGGAAGATCATGAATATAATAGACATAATTGATAAGAAGAGAAAAAAAGAAGAATTAACTGATGAAGAAATAAAATATGTAGTTAATAATTTCGTTAATGGTGGTATTAAAGATTATCAAATGAGTAGTTTACTTATGGCTATTACTATTAATGATATGACTGATAATGAAGTTTATAGTTTAACTAAATATATGTTAGATAGTGGGAACAAAATAGATTTAAGTATGTTTGAACATGTATGTGATAAGCATTCAACTGGTGGAGTTGGTGATAAAACTACTATGATTATTGCACCAATTGTGTCTTCATGTGGTGTATGTGTTGCTAAAATGAGTGGTAGAGGTTTAGGATATACTGGTGGAACAATTGATAAATTAGAATCTATTCCGGGATTTAATGTTAAGTTAACTAGTGAAGAGTTTATTAAAGAGATTAAAGATATTGGAATGTCTGTGGTTAGTCAAACTGATAATTTAGTAATTGCAGATAAAAAAATATATGCTTTAAGAGATGTAACTGGTACAGTAGAGTCTATTCCTCTTATTGCTAGTTCTATTATGAGTAAAAAAATAGCGTGTGGTTCAAAGAATCTTGTTATTGATTTAAAGGTGGGAACTGGTGCATTAATAAAAAATATGACTGATGCTAAAAGACTTGCTAGATTAATGGTTAATATTGGTAATAATCATGGTATTAAAGTAGTATGTTTACTTACTAATATGGATATTCCATTGGGAAATAATATTGGTAATGCTCTTGAAGTAGAAGAAGCAATGGAGATACTTAAGAATAATAAAAAAGGTCATTTATATGATTTGTGTGTTGCATTATCTAGTCATATGGTTAGTTTAGGTCTTAATATTAGTTATGAAGAAGCAGAAAATAAAGTATTAACTAATTTAAGTAATATGAGTGCTTATAATAAATTTTTAGAATTTGTTAATTATCAACATGGTAATATAACTAAGTTACCTAAAGCTAGTTTAAAGTGTGAAATTAAATCTAAAAAAGAGGGATATTTAACTAATATTGATGCTTTAAAACTTGCAAAGATAAGTTTATCACTTGGTAGTGGTAGAGAAAAAATAGATGATGTTATTGATTATGCTTGTGGTATTGTAGTTAATAAAAATATTAATGATTATGTTAATGTTGGAGATACTATATACACTATATATTCTGATAAGAAAATAGAGCATATTGATACATTATGTTATACAATATCTGATAGTATAAATAACGATGATAAACTTATATATGAAATAATTAAATAATTAGAGTAATCTAGTTATTTTTTTAATTTTAGTATTTACAAATAAATAAAATATTGCTATACTTATGTTAGAAAATAAGAAAGATAGGCGATTATATGGTAAATGAATTAGTTCATACTGAAACTATTGATGTAACTTTTGTTAATAAAATATTATCTCATTGTATTAATTATGATTATATTATTAATTATGAATATGAGTATGGAGATAATATTACTTCAAGACTTATTGATTGGTATAGAGAATTAATTTTTGCTGTTAATGGTACTGATGAAAAACAACTTAGAGTTGTGGAAGCATTAGATAAAGGATTATATTTATATTTAAAAGATAATAAGTATAAAAATGAATTTAAAAAATATATTACAATTGAAGATATAACATTAGAAAATAAAAAATCTATTAAAGATTTAATAAAGAAAATAATTGTTTTTACTAGTAAGTATGAACAAAAACAAGTAAGAGAAATTGTTAGTACAAAATGGATATAGAAATATATCTTTTTTTCTTGACTTTTTTTCTTAGGTCTTGTATTATGAATTTACAAGGTGATAAGTATGTATGCAAAGGTAATTATTGAAATAGGTGTTAAGAATGTAGATAAGATGTTTACTTATATTGTACCGGATAATATGAAAGAAGATATTAAAGTAGGATGTAGAGTAAAAGTTAAATTCGGTAGTATGGTATTAGAAGGTTTTGTTTTAGAATTAACTAATATTATTTATAAAGTAGATTATGAAATAAAAGAAATTATTGAATTAGTAGATAAAATACCTATATTAAATAAAGAAATGTTAGAATTAGGGAAAAAGATACAGGAGATAACTTTATGTAGTTTAATTAGTGCTTATCAAGTAATGTTACCTAAGGCATTAAAGGCTAGTATTAAAACTAATATTAATACTAAGTTAATTAGGTATGCAGTTAGTAATAGAAAAGATATGGAACTTATTACTTATATTGAAAATACTAAGTATGAAAAACAAAGAGAATTTTTAAAGGAATTAATTGTAAAAAAGAAAATTAAAGTTGATAAATTAGAAAGTTATCTTAATACATTAGAAAAAAATGGTTTAATTAAATTTATATATGAAGAAGATTATAGATATAAATTTAATACTAATAATAGTGATAATAGAGTTATTTTAAATAGTGAACAAGAAGTATGCGTTAATAAAGTAGTGAATAGTTTTGGTATTAGTAAAACATTTTTATTATATGGTGTAACTGGTTCAGGTAAAACAGAAGTATATATGAATATAATTGAAAAAGCAATTAATAATGGAATGTCTGCGATTATGTTAGTACCTGAGATTAGTTTAACTCCACAAATTGTAGAAAGATTTGCTTTAAGATTTGGAGATAATATAGCAATACTACATTCTGGATTAAGTGATGCTGAAAAGTATGATGAATATAGAAAAATAACTATGGGTAAAGTTAAAATTGTAGTAGGTGCTAGAAGTGCTATATTTGCACCATTAACTAATATTGGTATTATTATTATTGATGAAGAACATACTGCAACATATAAACAAGAAAATCATCCAAGATATCATGCTAGGGATATTGCTATTTTAAGAAGTAAATATCATAATTGTCCAATTGTTTTAGGTAGTGCTACACCTTCATTAGAATCTTTTGCTAGAGCAATGAATAAAAATTATGAACTTCTAGTTATGAAAAAAAGAGCTAATAATATGGTATTACCAGATGTTCATATTGTAGATATGAAAGAGGAAATAAAAAGAGGTAATTATACTTTTTCTAAGTTATTAATTGATAAAATAAATGAAAAAATAAGTAAAGGTGAACAAGTCATTTTACTTCTTAATCGAAGAGGGTATTCACCATTAATTAAATGTAGTAAATGTGGTGAAGTAGAGAAATGTCCTAATTGTGATATTAGTTTAACTTATCATAAATCTAGTGATAGTTTAAGATGTCATTACTGTAATTATACTAAAAAATGTCCAAGTAAATGTATGAAATGTGGAAGCACCGATATTAAAGGAATAGGACTTGGTACTGAAAAATTAGAACAAGAAATAATGAATAAATTTAAGACTAGAGTTATAAGAATGGATGCTGATACTACAAGTAGAAAAGGTATGCATGAAAAAATAATTAAAGAATTTGGTGAAGGTAAATATGATATTTTACTTGGTACTCAAATGATAGCAAAAGGACTTGATTTTCCTAAAGTTACATTAGTTGGTGTAATAAATGCTGATATGAGTTTATGTGTACCTGATTTTAGAAGTAGTGAAAGAACATTTCAATTATTATCACAAGTTTCAGGTAGAGCAGGTAGAGGTAAATATCCTGGTGAAGTAATTATTCAAACATTTAATCCTGAACATTATAGTATTAGATATGCTAAAAATCATGATTATTTAAATTTTTATAAAGAAGAAATGGCTATTAGAAAACAACTTAATTATTCTCCATATTATTTTATTACTTTGGTTAGAATTAGTTGTAAGGACTATGAAGAAGGATTTAAACATGCAAATAAGATAAAAGATTATTTAGAAAAAAATTTAAGTAGTGATACTATATTATTAGGGCCTACAATGGCTAGTATGTTTAAGATTAATAATATTTATAATTATCAATGTATTATTAAATATAAAAAAGATTTAAAGCTAAAAGATACTTTAATTAATATTGATAATATATATAAAACTAATAATAAGGTTAATGTTGAAATTGATGTTGATCCTATTAGATTATAGATTTAATAATACTTGGCAATTTTTGTTAATTTTGTTATAATATATATAGTTTGAAGGTGAAGTACATGAAATTAAGTGAAGTAGATAGAAGTAAACTTGCTCCGATGATGAAGCACTATGTAGAAATGAAGGATAATTATAAAGATGTTTTGTTATTTTATAGATTAGGAGATTTTTACGAAATGTTTTTTGAAGATGCAGTTACTGTATCTCATGAATTAGAATTAACATTAACAGGTAGAGCAGCAGGACTTGAAGAGAGAGTTCCTATGTGTGGAGTACCATATCATGCTGTTAATGTTTATATAGATAAATTAATTAAAAAAGGATATAAAGTTGCTATATGTGAACAAATGGAAGATCCTAAAACTGCTAAAGGAATTGTAAAAAGAGATATTACTGAGGTAATTAGTTCTGGTACTGTTACTAGTGAAAGTAGTTTAAATGAAAAAGAAAATAATTTTATTGGTAATATTTATGATTTTGATTATATGTATGTAATAAGTTATTCTGATATTACTACTGGTGAATATTATATTGAAAAATTGGATCATGATAAAGATAAAGTTTTAAGTGAAGTAATTTCTTTAGGATTAAAAGAAGTTATTTGTAATTCTAAGTTAGATCCTTATATTATTAATATTTTAAAAAGTCAATATAAACTTACTGTTACTATTACTGATAAATTATATGAACTTGATAATTATAGTTATTTATATAATAATTTTGATGTTAATTATCAAATTGCTATTAAACATTTATTATATTATTTAGTAGTAGAACAACGAAGAAATTTATCTCATATTAGAATTGTTATTGAAAAGAAACAAGATAATTATTTAAAAATGGATGTTCATACTAAAAGAAATCTTGAATTAACTGAAAGTTTAAGATTAAAAGAAAGACAATATTCTTTATTATGGCTTATGGATAATACTAAAACTGCGATGGGTGGTAGAAAATTAAAACAATGGATAGAAAATCCTATTATTGATAAAGATATATTAAATCAAAGATATGATATTATAGATAAATTATTAAATGAATTTTTACTTAGTGATGAACTTAGAAAATATTTATATGAGGTATACGATTTAGAAAGATTATGTGGTAGAATATCATTGGGTAATGCTAATGCTAGGGATTTAGTGCAACTTAAAAATTCTTTGAGTGTTTTACCAAATATAAAAGAGATATTAACTAAGATTAATTTCTATAAACAAATAGAAACATTAGATAGTTTATATGAATTATTAAATAATAGTTTAAATGAAACTCCACCGATAGGATTAAAAGAAGGTTATTTAATTAAAGATGGTTATAATAGTGAATTAGAAGAATTAAAAAGTCTAAGAAGTGGTGGTAAGGACTTTATATCTAAGTTTGAACTTGAAGAAAAAGAAAGAACTGGTATAAAAAATTTAAAGATAGGTTTTAATAAAGTATTTGGTTATTTTATCGAAGTATCTAAAAGTAATTTAGATTTAATTACTCCAGAAATGGGATATATTAGAAAACAAACTATTGCTAATGGTGAAAGATTTATAACACCATTACTTAAAGAAAAAGAAGATTTAATTTTAACTAGTGAAGAAAAAATTATTGAACTTGAGTATAATTTGTTTATTGAAATAAGAGATAAAGTAAAAGAATATATACCTAATTTACAAGAAATAAGTAAGGTTATAAGCGAAATTGATGTTATTCAAAGTTTTGCTTTAATTAGTGAAAAATATAATTATGTTAGACCTATATTAAATAATAAACATGAAATAAAAGTAATTGATTCAAGACATCCAGTTGTAGAAAAAGTTATAAAAGATTCTTATGTAGAAAATGACATTGTAATGGATAAGAATACTAATATACTTCTTATTACAGGTCCTAATATGGCAGGTAAATCAACATATATGAGACAACTTGGTATTATTACTATAATGGCTCAGATTGGTTGCTTTGTTCCTGCAAAAGAGGCTAATTTGCCTATATTTGATAAGATATTTACTAGAATTGGTGCAAGTGATGATTTAGTAAGTGGAGAATCTACTTTTATGGTTGAAATGATTGAAGCTTCTAATGCAATTAAGAATGCTACAGAAAATAGTTTAATCTTATTTGATGAATTAGGTAGAGGTACTGCAACATTTGATGGAATGAGTTTAGCACAAGCAATACTTGAATATATTCATGATCATATTGGTTGTAAGACTTTATTTTCTACACATTATCATGAATTAACTGATTTAGAGAAAAATCTTAAAAAACTTAAAAATAAACATGTTTCAGCAGAAGAAAAAGATGGCAATATAATATTTTTACATAAAGTAAAAGATGGTAGTGTTGATAAGAGTTATGGTATAAATGTTGCTAAATTAGCAGGATTACCTAATGAAGTTATTACAAGAGCAGATGATATATTAAAAATATATGAGAATAAAGAAAAGAAAAGAGATATTACTATTCAAACTACTTTACCATTAAATTTTGAAGAACCAAAAGATGAATTAAAGGAAAAGTTAAAGAGTATTAATATTTTAGAATTGACTCCACTTGAAGCTTTAAATAAATTAAATGAACTTAAAGAAAGTATTAAATAGTATTTTCTTTTTCTTTATAATTTGGTATAATTTTATTATGTTATGATGTTTAAGGAAGTGAAATAATGATAAAAGGTAAACCATTTGTTAAATGGGCTGGAGGTAAAAGACAAGTAATTAATGAATTATTAAAATATGTACCTGATGAATTTGATACATATTATGAACCTTTTGTAGGTGGAGGAGCTTTACTTTTTGAACTTTCTCCGAAAAAGGCAGTAATTAATGATTCGAATGAAGAATTAATGAATGTATACAATGTTTTATGTAATGAAGAAAAATTTAAGAAAATGTGTAATTTATTAAACAGTTATGAAACTAAACATAGTGAAGAATTCTATTATAATATTAGAAATAAAGATAGAAGTAAAACAGCATTTAATAGATTATCTGATTATACTAGGGCTGCTAGAACTATATATTTGAATAAGGCTTGTTTTAATGGACTATATAGAGTAAATAGTAAAAATGAATTTAATGTACCTTTTGGTAAAAAAATACATGTAAATACTTATGAAGGTAGTAATTTAATAACTGTAAGTAATTATTTAACAATGAATGATGTTAAGATATTAAGCGTTGATTTTGAAGAAGCAGTTAAGGATGCTAAAAAGGGAGATTTTGTATATTTTGATCCTCCATATGACTCTGACACTAAATCATTTACTAGTTATACTGAAACTGGATTTGATAAAAGTGAACAAACTAGATTAGCAAGAGTATTTAAGGAATTAGATAAAAAAGGTGTATATGTTATGTTATCTAATCATAGTACTGTTTTAGTTAATGAACTTTATAAAGGTTATCATATTTATACAATTGAGGCTAAAAGGAATATTAACTCTAATGGTAAAAAAAGAGGTAAGGTTGAAGAATTAATAATAACTAATTATGAAAATATTAGAGGATTTGATATAAATTAAGGAGAATATTAATATGAAAGAAAAAACACCTGATTGGTTAAAATTGGATAATGCGGGAACTATATATCCTTCAACTTTATCAAGAAAATATGCTGCAATGTTTCGTGTTACTATGAGTTTAAATGATAAAATTGATTGTGATATATTGCAAATAGCTTTAAACAATGTAATAAATCGATTTCCTTCTTTTAAATATAAATTAAAACAAGGACTTTTTTGGTGCTATTTTAAACGAATAAATGAAAATCCATTAATAGAAAAAGATTATAATAATCCTATGTTAAGAATTAAATTTAAAAACCATAGAAATTATTTATTTAGAGTTAGGTATTACGAAAATAGAATATCGGTTGAATTCTTTCATGCATTGACTGATGGTACTGGTGCGATTAAATTTTTATCAACATTAGTGGGAGAGTATATTAAATTAAAATATAAGATTAATATAACATATAATAATTATGTTTTAAATCCAAAAGATAAAGTAACTAATGATGAATATAATGATGATTTTAAAAAATATGCAAGAGGAATAGGTAAATTACTCCATGAAAAACCTGCATATCATTATAAAGGAACACTAATTAATGATGATGAACTAAATGTTATTACTGGTATAATAAATATAGATGATTTAAAAAAAATTACAAAGAAATATAATTGTACTATTACTTGTTTGATTGCGTCTTTACATATTTTAGCTATTCAAGAGTTATATAATATGGATAGTAAAAAAAATAATAAACAAATAAAAGTATCTATTCCAGTTAATTTAAGAAATTATTATGAAAGTAAAACTATGAGAAATTTTTCTTCTTATATAAATATTGGGATAGAACCAATATATGGTAATTATTCTTTAGAAGAAATAATAAAAATAATAAAAAATTCTATGGAACTTAATTTAACAGAAAAGGTTTTAAATTCTAAGATAAGCGCTAATGTAAAAATAACTAGAAATTATTTTATTAGATTATTGCCAATGTTTATAAAAAAATATATAATGTCATTTACTGAAAAAATGATGGGTGATAGATATTGTTCTTGTACTTTATCTAATTTGGGTAATATTGATTTACCTAAAGAAGTTAGTAAGTATGTTTTAGAAGTAGGATTTTCAATTGGTAAATCTAGAGGGAAACCTTCTTCTTCGGCAATGATAGGTTATAATGGTAATGTATATTTAACTATAACAAGAAAAATAAAAGAAGCAGATTTTGAAAGAATATTATTTACTAATTTAATTAAAATGGGTGTACCTGTTTTAATAGAAAGTAATCGGAGGTTATAATGAGTTATTGTGTTAATTGTGGTGTTAAATTAAAACAATCTGAAAAGGTTTGTCCTTTATGTAATACAATGGTAATAAATCCTAATAATTTAAATAATGATTTTATTCCTGTATATAGTCAAGTAGTAGAAAAGCATAAAGAAATAAATAAAAAATTTTTATGTGAATTAATAACAACAGTTTTATTATGTGCTACTATTATTACTGTTTTATGTGATATAGTATTTACTGGAAATATTACATGGAGTATTTATGTAATTGTTTCTAGTTTGTCATTAAATTCTAAACTATCATTTATTTTATTTAAAAATAAATTTATACCATTGTTTATTGATTTACTTACTACTGAAACATTAATTTATGTAATTGCATATTTAAATAATGGATTACATTGGTTTTTATATTTGGTTTGTCCTTTTATATTTATAATATGGATATATATTGTATTATGTGTGTTTGTATTAGAAAAAAAGAAGTATAATTTATTAAGAAGATTTTCTATTGCATTTTCGTTTATTTCTATAATACTTTTAATAATTGAAGCATGTATAGATATGTTTAAATATGAAAAAGTTGTTATAAATTGGTCTATATATGCTATTTTACCTATTACAATTATTGGTTTAATTTTATATATTATTTCTTTTAATAGAAAATTAATTAATGAAATAAAACAAAGAATATTTATTTAAAGTATAATTTATAAGATTAGACTTTAACACTATCAATATCTTTAAATAATTCATATTATAAAACAGATAGGGGGATTAAAAATGTTTTGTAACAATGATAATTTAAGACAAATGCCTTTGGATAATGATATTGATATCAATATTACTAATCAAAATGTTAATACTAATACAAACACAAATACTAATGTAATGGATAATAATATGGGAGGTAGTTCAATGGGAATGATGTCTAGTCCTATTATTGAAACTCCAAGAGAAAGATGTGTTTATAGAAATATCTATCATGAAGTACCACAAGAGTGATAATTTTTGATAGACCAAATTAATTAAGAGAAAATAAGTACAAATTTAAAGCCATTTGATTAGAAATGTCTTTTTGTGTGCTATAATATTTTTAGGTGATTATAATGAAAGTATTAAGTTTAACTGAACCATTTGCTACTCTAATAAAAGAAAAAAAGAAGTTAGTTGAAACAAGAAGTTGGAAAACAGAGTATAGAGGTGAATTATATATTCATGCAAGTATGACTAAACCATCTAAAAATGATTTAGATGATAAAGAACTAATGTCTTTACTTGGTAATAAAAATATGAACCTCGGATATATTATTTGTAAATGTAAATTGGTTGATTGTATATATATGACTAAAGAATATGTAGAAGAAATGAAAAAGAATAATTATCAAGAATATATTTGCGGTATATATGAAGAAGGAAGGTATGCTTGGATATTAGAAGACATTGAAACTATAAAACCTATAAAGGCAAAAGGACAGCTTAATGTCTGGGATTATTTTAATGAATTTGAAATTATGAATTTAATGGAAAATATAGAATATGGTTGGATGGATAAACAGGGGAGTAAACATAATATAGTTGATGATTCTTATTCAAAAAATTATATTTTACCAAGTCCCAAAGAAATTATAGGGAATAAGGTTGGTGTATGTTGGGATCAAGTAGAACTAGAAAGATATTATTTTAAGGGAAATGATTGGAACATTAAAACTTATTTTATAGTTCATTATGATAATGATAAATGTCCCACTCATACATTTTTAATTTTTGAAAAAGGTAATAAATATTATTGGTTTGAACATTCATGGGAAAAATTTAGGGGAATTCATGAATATGCTACCTTAAAAAACTTATTATTAGATGTTAGAGACAAATTTATTAAATATGAATTAAATGATGTTTGTGAAAAGAATAATCTTTGTATATACAATTATAAGAAACCAAAGTATCATATAAATGTTTTAGCATTTTTTAAACATTGTGAGTCAGGTATTAATATTTCATTGGAGGATAAGTAATATGGATATAAATAAAATTAAAAAGGAGTTAATTAGTCAAAAAAGTCAAAATTTAAAGGAAATATATATTATTATTCACAAGTAAATTTTTCTTATAATTCAAATAAGATAGAAGGTAGTAGGTTAACTAGTGAACAAACTGAAGCAATATTTGATACATCTTCATTTATTCCTAAAAATGATGATTTAATAAAATCAGATGATTTAACTGAATCCAAAAATCATTTTAAATTATTTGATTATATGTTAGATAATGTTGATAATAATTTATCTAAAGAAATGATTATAGAAATGAATAAGATATTAAAAAGAAATACTGGTGATGAAGAAAATCCTAGATATAATGTTGGTGGATTTAAAATAGTTCTTAATATGATTGGACTTGTTAATGTTATTAATACAACTGCTCCGGAAGATGTAGAAAAAGAAATAGATGAATTACTTACTGAATATAACTCTAAAACTAATATCACTTTAGAGGATATTATTGATTTTCATTATAAATTTGAGAAAATTCATCCTTTTGGTGATGAGAATGAACCCTTAGTCAAAAATGCGACATGCCCTCAAAAAGCTTATAAATTAGTGCTTTCTAATTAAGATAGAAAATTTTTTTTTTTACTTAAATACCGATGAAATTGATAATTTTATGCGATATAATGTTATAGGTGGTGATAAAAAATGATTTATATAACAGGAGATAAACATGCAGATTTTAGAGAAGTATTTTATTTTTGCTATGCTAACGAGACAACTTTGGATGATATATTAATTGTGTTAGGTGATGCAGGAATAAATTACTATGCTAATGAAAAAGATAATATGCTTAAAAATAGTTTATTACAATATCCAATAACATTTTTCTGTATTCATGGTAATCATGAAGAAAGGCCAGAAAATATAAAAACATATAAAACAAAAAAATTTCATAATGGAATTGTCTATTATGAAGAAGATTATCCAAATATATTATTTGCTAAAGACGGCGAAATATATGATTTTAATAATCATAAAGTTTTAGTAATAGGTGGAGCTTATAGTGTTGATAAATATTTTAGATTAGCTCATGGGTATAATTGGTATGAAAGCGAACAACTAAATGATAAAACTAAAAAATATGTTTTAGATGTATTAAAGAAAAGCGATAATAAAATTGATATAATTTTATCACATACTTGTCCTTATAAATATTTACCAAGAGAAATGTTTTTAAATGGAATTGATCAAAGTACAGTTGATAATTCTACAGAATACTTTTTAGAAGAAATAGAAGAAAATATAGATTATAATTTATGGTACTGTGGTCATTATCATACTGATAAGGAAATAGATAAAATAATTTTTATGTTTAATAAAATTGAAGAATTTAAATAATTGTATTTATAATTAAAATTGATTTGATATGGTATAGATTAATTTCTATACTTTTTATTTATCAAAAGAATAATGAAAGGGGTACAAATGGAATAATAAAACTAGGAACTTTTTTTAGTGGAATAGGATCACCAGAAAAAGCATTAGAAAGATTAAAAAATGAAGGATATATAAAAGATTATAAAGTAGAATTTTTTTCAGAAATAGATAAAAATGCAATTAAAAATTATTGTGTTATACATGATATTAATGAAAGTTTAAATCTTGGCAGTATAACTGATATTAAGGGTGAAAATTTACCATATTGTGATTTATGGATAGGTGGTTTTCCATGTCAAGATATATCTTGTGCTGGTAAAATGAGAGGATTTGATTTTATGAGTTCTACAAGATTATCACTTGGTTGGGAGATGATAAGATTACTTAAAGAAGTAGATATAAAACCAAAATATGTTATATTTGAAAATGTTGCTAACATAACTAGTAATACATTTAGTGAAACATTGAAATTGTTTAAACAGGATTTAATTGATTTAGGATATTCACTATATGATAAAGTTTTAAATGCGGTAGATTATGGAATTCCACAAACTAGAAGAAGATATTTTTTAATTGCAATTCTTGATAATAATAAAAAATTCAAATTTATTGATGGTAATGGGTGTAATAAAGCATTGATAGATTATTTAGAAAAAAAGTTGATGAAAAGTATTATCTTACAGATGATAATTATGAAACATTTGATAAAAATAATATTTTATTTCATAACAAAAATAATTTAAATAGAACATACGAGATAAATATAAATAAATATAAAAATGGTGGTGTTTGTGGAATTGATAAAGAATGTAAGTTTGCTCAATCATCAAGAATTTTTTCTCAAAATGGTTATGCACCAACGTTAACTGCTAATAATACAGCTGATAATTGTAAAATTGTAGTAGAGGGGGATTAAAATGAGAATAAGAAAGTTAACATCAAAAGAAGCCTGGAGACTAATGGGATTTAGTGATGAAGATTATGAAAAAGCATATAAAGTATGTGCCGAAACATATTAATATCATCAAGCTGGTAATTCGATAGTAGTTGATGTTATATATAATGTATTAAAATCCATATTTGCATAAATAAAGCACTAGTAAGGAAATTTAATCTTTATTAGTGTTTTTTTTTAATTTATAGAACTATTTTTTTAAAAAATTCTAGTAATTTAAGTTCTTTGTTAAAATAAATATTATATAAATATAAAAAGTTTAAAATAATCCACTTTTTTTAAAAAAAGTATTGACAAATCATATTAAAAGTAATAGAATATTAGGAAATTATTTGGGAAGGGGAATGTTTATGTGTAGTTATTTGTATTTTATTAATAAAAGAATTTTATTAAATAATAAAGATAAATATTATATTAATACTAATTACTCTTGCTCCTTTCTTCCTTTTTATAATATTGCTGAAGATGGTGACAAAAAATCGTAACGGATTTTTTGTCGCCATTTTTTCTATATGGAGGTGTTTTTTATGAATAGTGTTGAATTGAATGATTTAATTGAAAAACTTCAAGAGTATAATCCTGAAGAAGCTGAAATTGTTACAAAGGCATACGATTATGCAAATGATTTACATAAAGGTCAAATGCGACAAAGTGGTGAAGCTTATATTACGCATCCTTTAAATGTAGCATATATTTTGGCTGAAATGCATGCTGATAAAGATACGATATGTGCTGGATTGCTACATGATACATTGGAAGATACTAATATTTCCAAAGAAGATATTGCACATGATTTTAATCAAAATATTGCAAATTTGGTAGATGGTGTTACAAAACTTTCAAAAATGAATTTTTCTTCTAAACAGGATCAAAATTATGCAAATACAAGAAAAATTATTACAGGAATAACAGAAGATGTTCGAATAATAATTATTAAATTAGCGGATCGACTCCATAATATGAGAACATTGCAATTTAAAAGTGAGTTTAAACAAAAGGAAAACGCCTTAGAAACTATGGAAATATTTGTGCCACTAGCTTATTATATAGGTGCTTATAGAATTAAAAGTGAGTTGGAAGATTTATCATTAAGATATTTAAAACCTGATATGTATAAAAAGATTGAAGAAAGAAAAATAAAATTAGAGGAAGATAGTTCAATTTGTTTGAATGAAATGCTTCATAAAATTCAAGCTTTACTAAATGATAAAAATATTCCAAATGAAATAAAAGTCAGAACTAAGAATATTTATGGCATTTATAAAAGATTATCAGATGGACAAAAATTATCTGATATTCATGATTTATTAGCATTAAAAATAATAGTAGATGAAGTTGAAAACTGTTATTATATTTTGGGTATGATTCATAATGATTATCATCCTATAAATGATAAATTTAAAGATTATATTTGCAATCCAAAAACAAACATGTATCAAAGTTTACATACAACTGTATTTGGTCCTGATGATAGATTAGTTCAAACACAAATAAGAACATTTGAAATGGATAAAGTTGCTTCGTTTGGATTAACTGCTTATTGGGATGCCCAAAAAGGGAACGCTAGAAATGTTATGCAAAATGATTTAAAAGAAAAATTTCAATTTTTTAAATCATTAACTGAAATTAATGCAATGTTTGGTGACAATCAAGAATTTGTAAGTCAGGTTAAAATAGAATTATTTTCTGATAGAATTTATGTATATACGACAAAAGGTGATATAATAGAATTACCTAAAGGTGCTACACCGATTGATTTTGCTTATAAAATTCATACAGATATAGGAAATACAATGGTTGGGGCTTTTGTTAATGATGAATATGTTCCAGTAGATTACTCATTAAAAAATAAAGATAGAGTAAGAATTATTACTGATGATCTAGCATTTGGTCCAAGAGAAGATTGGCTTGAAAAAGCACAAACAACATATGCAAAAAGAAAAATAAAAGAATTTAATAGAAAGTAGGTATAATATGAAAGATATAGAAAAATTAAGAGATAATGAAAGAATACTAAATCATTTAGATATAATGCAAAAAAAGCAAGAACAAGTGTATATTCCAGTTGGATTAATGGAATTTCATCCATATGACAAATGTCCGCTAAATTGTTTGTTTTGTACTTATCATAAGGATAAAAGTGATGTATTTAGATATGAAGACATAGATAAATTAAAAATTTTTGATCCAAGAGCAATAGTTATATCTGGTGGTGGAGAACCAGTATACTATACTGATGGGAAATATAAATTTAATGATGTAGTAAAAAAACTTAGAGAAATGTTTCCTAATGCTCAAATAGGCTTAACTTCCAATGGGCAATATATGCCAGAAGGCGATTGGGCAAAAGAAATTGATTGGGTAAGAGTTTCGTTAGATACTGATAATGAAAAAACATTTAAAATAATTAAGGATGGTCAATTAAAAAAATCATTAGATACTTTAAATGAATTAATAAAAACTCCAATTAAACATGTTGGAGCTGGATATGTTTATAGTAGATTTAATATTGAGGAAATATATGGCTTCTTAAAAATGATTTATAACGATGTATATTTAAAAAACACAGAAAAAGATAGAGAAAAGTTAAATATACAATTTAGGCCAACTTGTATGATTCAAACTTGCGAATGTCCTTCAGAAAGTTATAAATCAACAGGACAATTGATGGTTCCAGATAAAAAAGACTGGTGGAAAGAATATGTTGAAAGTCAGAGAAAGATGATATTTGAAAATGAAGATGAAGCATTTATAAAATTTGTTTTAAATCATAGCAATTTAAATAAAGATACTTTATTTAAAGTTAAAAATAATCAACCTTCATTTGATAAATGTTGGAATTCATTGGCAAGGATTTTGGTTAGAGCAAATGGAGATTTATATCCATGTGTTATGAGAGCATGTAATAATGCTAAACCTATTGGTAATATAATTTCTAATGAAGATCCTAAATCAATTTATTATAATCAAATGTTATATCACAATTTATCTGAAGGTTATTGCGATGGCGCTGAAAGTTGCTGTAGATTAGATGGTCAAAAAAATGAGTTAGTAGATACTTATATAAAAAACAAAACTTTAACAAAAAAAATAAATAACAATTCTAATTATTTCTTTTAAGGAGGAGGATAAATATGAAAGAAAAATTAAAAATAGCAATTGTAGGGTTTGGTTGGTTTGGTAAGCAACATTTTAAAATTTATCAAAACATGAATAATGTTGAGATTGTAGCCATTTGTGATATAAATATATCAAATATAAATAACACAAAATCATTACAAGATGAATTTCATAAGGATGTGAAGAAAGATGACTCTTTGGATTTGGATAAAATAGCATTATATGAAGATATTGATCAAATGCTTTTAAACGAGGATATTGATTTGGTTGATATTACGGCAATAGAAAAAGAACATTTTAATCTTGCAAAAACTTCATTAGAGTATAATAAGAATGTAATTATAGAAAAACCAATGACTATTTCATATAGAGATGCAAAGGAATTATTAGAAATAGCACAAAAAAATAATGTTTACTTTTATGTTGGAAATGTATTAAGATTTGATAGTAGATATAAGGCTTTAAATGATATTATTAAAGAAAAAAATAAAGAAGATTTAAGGCATATAAGCTTAGAAAGAAATTTTCAAAGTAAGTCACATTATGTTTATGGAAGAGTTAATCCAGCATATAGTGCATGCGTTCATGACATCGATTTAACTTTAATGATTTCAAAATTGAATGTCAAAAATGTATATGCATATGGTAATCATTTTCTAAATAGAGAAAATCCAGATACTGTAATATGCATGTTAGAATTAGAAAATGGAGCTATGTCAGTTATCCAAAATATTTGGCATGCCAGCGAGAGTTGTCCTTATGGTTTTGAATTTTCTACAAAAGTATTATTTAATGATTCTAATTATTTAATAAAAAATGAACCAGTTATTCATTGTTGGGGAAAAGAGCAGGTAGAATATCCTGAAATGTTTTTTTGGCCTACTATAAATGGAAATATTCAAGGAGCTTTAAAAACAGAATTAGAACATTATGTTCAGTGTGCTTTAAGTAATGTTGAATCAAATATTTTAAGTATGGAAGAGGCTATTAAATCAATAAGAATTGCAAATGCAATAGAAATTTCAATGAAAGAAAAAAGAAAGGTAGAAATAGAGGAGATTTAGATGAAAGATATATTAAATATGACTGTTGGACAAACTGAAATACATCCAATAATAAAAAACACTATAAATGATAGTATTCCTGTTCCAACTTATTTTACAGAATACAAAAATATGCAAACTGAAATGTTAGAAAAAGCAAAAAAAATATTAAATACCAAGATGCCTATATTTTTAAAACTAGGTATTGGTCGTGTTGGACTTGAAACAGGTTTATATAATATTATTGATAGTAATACTAGAGTGTTAACAATTGATAATGGTCAGTGGGGGCGTTTTGGTGGCCAATTATCCGAAAATATGGGAGCTCAAGTAACATATTTAAAAGGAGAAGAAGGAAAAGATATTAACTATGAAGAACTTGCGAAAGAACTAGAAAAAAACAATTATGATATAGTTACAATGGTACACAACGAAACACAAACTGGTTGTTTATATAATATAAAAAAAGTTGCTGATACTATTCAAAAATATTCCAAAAATATATTATTATTCGTAGATGCAATTTCTTCATTTGGTGGTGCAGAAATAAAATTTGATGAATGGAATATAGATGTTATAGTTACTGGTAGCCAAAAGTGCCTTAATGCTCCACAAGGATGTCCTTTAGTTTGCTATAGTGAAAAGGCATTAAAAAGAAGCAAAATTATAGATAAAAAATTCTATTTTAGTATGTCTTTAGAAAATAATCCGGAATATTTATTTGCAAGAGGATTGAATGACTTGTTTCAATATATGTTAGAAAAAGGATTGGATAACATATATAATGAACATTCAAGAGCTGCAAGAGCAATAAGAGAATCTTTAAAAATCTTAAATTTAAAATATATGGCTGATGAAAATATTGTATCCCCTTCAACAACCAGAATCATTTTTCCAAAAGAATTACAAGAACAAATAAATAATGATAGAGCAGAAAAAGGAATAGATCACGATAGAGTAACTGAAATAATGAAAGATAAATATGGAGTATGTATTGCTGAGGATAGAATAGGAACAATGGGATTTTATACTAGAAAAGAAGATGTTATAATGACTATTGAAGCATTAAGTAATACCCTTAATGATTTAGGATATAAAAATGATAAGGATAAAGCCATATCTATTATAAACAAAATTTATGAAGAAATGTAGGAGAAAAAATGGATAACATAAAAGAAATATTTAATAATATATTACCTTCAAAACAAGTTTTAACAAATATAGAAGATCGTGTTGCATACGCCTCAGATGCTAGTTTGTTAGAAGGTTTGCCTAGTTGTATTCTTTTAATTTATAATCAAGACGATTTTAATAAAGCAGTGAAATTGTGTGTTGAAAATAATCTAAAATTTCTAGTTCGTGGGAAGGCAACAGGTTATACCGGTGGATGTGTACCACAAGAAAATTGTGTGGTTATTTCGTTAGAAAATTGGAAAGGTGTAATAGAATTTGATGAAGTAAAAGAGACGGCAATCTTTGCTCCAGGAACTACAATTAGCGAAATTAATGAATTTGCTGAAAAATATAATTTATTCTTTCCGCCAGATCCAATATCAAAAGATCATTGTACATTAGGTGGAGCAATTTCAGAAAATAGTTCTGGTCCTAGATGTTTAAGATTTGGACCGTTGCATTGTTTTATCGAGGAATTTCAATTTTACACAATTGATGGAAAAGAACATATCATAAAAAAAGATGACTATTCTGAACCTTCGGATTATTTTTATAGTATAATTGGTAGTGAGGGCACACTTGGTGCAGTAGGTTGGATAAAAGTTAGATTAGTTAAAAAACCAACAGAAACTTTATTATTTTGTATGGAATTTTCGACAAGTTCTATTATCAATAAATTATTAGAAAAATGTTTTTTATCTGGTATACCTTTTTCAGCTATGGAAATGATTACTCCATCATATCATACTAAAAATGGTAGAGTGGGAAAATATTATTTATTATTAGAGTATTTTTCATACACAGAAAGAGATAAAAAAGATTTTTATGCTAAACTAATAAATTATACAAAAGATTTAGATGTAGAAGTTACTATGCCTTCTGGAACTATATATGAAGTAAGAGGAAAAGCATATCAAACAAATAGAAAATTAATTAATGATTTAATAAAAATGAGACCGATTTCTCTTTTAGTAGATGGTGTTGTTCCAAGAACAAAATTACAAGAATTGGTTGAAGGATTATTTGATATAGCTCAAGTTAACAATGTTCCTATGTTAGATACGTTTCATTTTAGCGATGGTAATATTCATCCAACATTCTTTTTTGAAAATACCGTTGATGGAACAATCGAAAAACATAAAATTTTGGGTTTGGTGATGCAAAAATGTATTGAATTAGGTGGATCTCTAGCGGCGGAACATGGGATAGGATTAGAAAAAATAGATTATATAAAAGAAAAACACAACAATTTTGAAATAAAAGAATTCTATAGAATAAAAAATTTATTTGATAAAAATCATCATATTAATCCAGGCAAAGTTTTACCAAATAAAATTCCAAATAGTGTTGTAATTAATAACAAGTTTGAATCAGAGAAAAAAATATTAATTGATAAAATAAACATGAATATATTGGTTGATGCAAATGTAAAATTAAGTGAAATAAATGATATATGTAACAGTGAAGGGTTAAATATCGGCTATAGAACTATAACTAGTAATCCTGAAACGACAATTATACAAGAGATAAGAAAATGTAATAAAAACTTGCTTTCTAAACGTCATGGAGAATTAAAAGATTCAATTTTAGGTATAAAATTTGAAGAAAATGGTGAACAAATTATTTTTGGAGATAAATTAGTAAAAAATGTATCAGGCTATAATATTTGTCGTTCAAATTCAGTTCTGCAAAAAAATGTTAATAAAATATGTTTGAGGGTCTTTAATAATAATGATAATAAATTATATGAAGCAAAAATAAATGGTTTTAATAAAAAAGATTTATTATTGATAAATTCAGTTTCACATGATTTTACTCCTATAATTCATAAAAAAAATAATGAAACAACAATTATTTTTAGTTCAATTTATAATTTAGAAGAATTAAGCAATAAAGGGATTAATAATATTAAGGAAGTAGATTTTTCAATTTTCAAAAACATAAAAATATTAAAAACCAAAAAACAATTACTAAATGAATTAAGTAATATAGAGAAAGATTATTATTATAATTATCAAAAAGGAGAAATATATTATTATGAATATTAATGAATTGTTAAAATGTTTAAATTGTGGTTCATGTGTAAAAGGCTGTCCTCAATATCAAAAATATCAAAAAGAAACAAAATCGCCTAGAGGAAAAATTCGAAATATAAAATATTGTTATGAAAACAAAAAGAAAATAGATTTTGAAGAATATGAAGAGTGTCAAAATTGCGATAAATGCAAAAATATTTGCCCAGCTAATATCGATTTTATAGAATGTTTTAAAAGAGAAAATTTGGAGGAAATGTTTAAAAATGTCAGAAATTGAATTATTAAAAAAATTGGTTGAAATTCCTAGTCAGATAGGAATTGATAATGAAAAAAACATCTCAATTTTTCTTTCTAATTTATTAGAACAAAAGGGTTTTGTTGTTAAAAAGTATGAATTTGCTCCAAATAGACCAAATATAGTTGCTACATATGATTTTAATAAAAAAGGGTCAACAATTATATTTAATGGACATATGGATACTATGCCTTTTTATAACGGAGAAGGTAAAAATAAATGGAATTTCAAACCCGATAAGTTGACTATTTCTAATTCAAAATTGTATGGTAGAGGTACTTGTGATATGAAAGGTGGAATTGCAGCAGGTTTATCAGCTATATTTAAGTATATAGAAAATAATTATGGTGTTGGTAAAATTGTAGTTAATTTGGTTTCTGATGAAGAAAATACTTCTCTTTACGGTACTATTCCCTTATGTGAAAAAAAGCTAATAGATGGGGATTTTGCAATTGTATTAGAACCAACTGAATGTACTGTATGTCCAAAGCAGTTAGGAAATATGTTTTTTAAAACCAAGATTAAAGGTATTGGCGGTCATACAGGTATGCCTGAAGGAAAAATTAATCCATTTGACATAGCATATAATTATATAGATGAATTAAAAAAATGGACTTTAACAAAGAAAAATGAAAATGAATTACAACCTTTTATCAACATAGGTCATTTTGAAGGTGGAACAGCCAGTGGAACTATACCAACTGAATGTGAAATGTTTTGGGGAACGAGAGTATTACCTCAAGATTCTTTTAAAGATTATTTTGATGAAATACTAAATGTTACAGAAACCTTTAAATTAAATATTCCATCAACCGTTGAATTGGAAACTACGCTTGTAGATAGTGGTGGTACTGATAGTTTTGAGAGTAAATCTATATATATACAACATTTAATTGAAATTTCAAAACAAGAGGAAAATATTTTTCCAGCATCTTGTGATGCAGCATTTTTTCAAAATATATTAAATATTCCATCTGTTGTATTTGGCCCTGGAAGTTTAAAACAAGCGCATGTTTCAAATGAATATGTTTCAGAAGAGCAGTTATTAAAATGTTCAAAAATTATTTATGAATTTTTATTGAAAGTGGGTGAATTTTGTGAATAATGAAGATAAACAAAAACTTGTTGAGCAATTTTTAAATTTGTTGAAAATAAAATTTGAAAAAAGTGAAATATACAGCGATAAAACTTTTAAAACTTTTATTGTTGCAGGAAGTTATGCAGACTGGTTAAAAAATAAAAATGGATTATCTAGTCCAAGTTGGAAATCAATTCCTGATATTAATTTGTATGTAATAATAAAAGGTAGTAATAAAGAACATCTAGTTATTTCTAGTAAATTAATAAATATATATAGAGAAATAGAAACAGAACTTAAAATAAATTTATTATTAGATTTACATCCGTTTTATAAATCATATAGTGATGTAGAACCGGATAAATTTAATTTACAATTAACTACTAGAATAATTAATTCAAATAAAATATCTTCTTATCCTGATTATTGTTGGTATGGATGGAAATCAAATTTTGTAGAAATATCAAGCAAGGAAAAATCATATTTAGAAAATTTGCCTATCAGTTCACCGATAAGAGATAGAGAGTGGTTAAAATATATGTATATGGCATTTTCTTCATATAATAATGCAGTACATATGGCTGTTTTATCAAATATGTTTGAAAAACAGGCAGAAGTGTTTGACGAAATTTATAGATATTTAAAGGAAATTTCTAAAGATGGAATGAGTTTGGCAATTCCTCGTAAAGAGAATTTTGACTATCTATCAATAAAAAGTTGGAAAAATAAATTACCATTATTTTATGAAAAATATTATGGTGAAAAAGCAAGACAAATAATTGAAAGACTTGAGGAGTATGAAAATAATTATTTTTATTGCAGAGAAAATATTAGTATCGAATCTATAGCATCAGACTTTGCTGATTTATTAGACATTATTTATCAAAAAGGTTTTTTTGCAAGAAAAAAAGAGTTGATACCTAATATTTCAGATGAATTTTTAGAAATGCCTTTATGGTATTAAAAGTTTTAATAAAATAACAAAAACATAAAAAAATATGTAAAAAAATTAAAATATGTGATATAATAATAGCAAATGTTGAAGAAGACATGATTTATAAATTGGTTTATATAGAGAGTTACTGGCTGGTGAAAAGTAATTAAACATTTATAAATTTCTACTTCTGAGTGAAATTTAATAAATTTCCGGTTAACAGCCGTTATCTAAGTAAGTTAAATTAAGGATGGCACCGTCTTATTAAAGACTCCTTTTACATGTGTCATCTTTTTTTATATCAACAAACAAGGGAGGAATTAGAAATGTTAGATATAAATAAAATTAGAACTAATCCTGAGGATGTAAAAAGAGCATTGCTAAAAAGGATGGATTCAATTTCATTTGATTATTTATTGGAATGGGATGAAAAAAAAAGAAAATTAGGAACTGAAAGGGATGAATTAAAAAATAGAAAAAATGTTATTTCCAAACAAATTCCTATAATGAAAAAAAAGAACATTGATGTTCAAAAAGAATTAGAAGAAATGAAAAGCATTGGTATAACGATAGATAAATATGATAAAGAATATAATGAGTTAGATGCTAAAATAACAGAATTTATGGAAGCACTACCAAATATACCGGATGAAGATGTTTTGGCAGGAGGAAAAGAAAACAATAAAGTAATTAAAACATTTAAAGAACAACCAAAATTTGATTTTGAACCTAAAGATCATACAACATTAGCTAACGAGTTAGGGTTAATTGATTTCGAAAGAGGAGTAAAATTAGGTGGACAAGGCTGTTGGATATATACTGGTTTAGGTGCTCAATTAGAATGGGCATTATTGAATTATTTTGTTAATTCACATTTAGCAGATGGTTGGAATTTTCAATTAGTTCCTCATATGCTAAATTATGAGTGTGGATATACCGCAGGACAATTTCCAAAATTTCAAGAAGAGGTATATTGGTTAGATGGTGGATATAGTAAAGATGGTAAATTTATGTTACCTACTGCAGAAACAGCATTAGTTAATCTTCATAGAAATGAAATTTTAAATGAAGAAGATTTGCCAAAGAAATATTTTGGATATACACCATGTTATAGAAGAGAAGCAGGAAGTTCACGAGTAGAAGAAAGAGGAACAGTAAGAGGGCATCAATTTAATAAAGTAGAATTAATTCAATATACAGCAGAAAATGATTCAGAAAGAGCTTTTGATGAAATGTTAGAAAAAGCTGAAAGATTGGTACAAAGATTAGGATTACACTATCAAGTAAGTAAGTTGGCTGCAGGAGATTGTAGTGCGAGTATGTGTAGAACTTATGATATAGAAATATGGATACCAAGTATGGGTATATATAAAGAAGTAAGTTCTGTATCAAATAGTAGAGATTATCAAGCTAGAAGAGGAAATATGAAATATAGGGATGCTGAATCTAATAAGATTAAGTTCATGCATACATTAAATGCATCAGGATTAGCAACAAGTAGATTATTACCTGCAATATTAGAACAAAATCAATTAGCAGATGGAAGTGTTTTAATTCCAGAAGTTTTAAGACCATATATGGGTGGCATTGATAGAATTTATCCAATAGAAAATTAAAAAGGCGATAGCCTTTTTTATAATGAATTAAAAAACATTTTTAATTCATTATAAAATATAGTGTATTTAAAAATGTTTTTTAACAAAAAAACATTCGTAAAACAAAAATGTAAAACAAAAACAAAAAAACATTCGTAAAATCCTTGACAAAATTTAGGTTTTGGTGTAGAATAACAGGAGATTTAACTTGAAGGGGGAATTTTATGTTAGACATAAAGAAAATAAGAGAAAACAAAGAAGCGATAGAAAGTGCTTTGCTAAAAAGAATGGATTCAGTATCATTGGATCAAATTATAAATTTAGATAATAAAAGAATTGAATTAAGAACAAAATTAAATGTTTTACAAGAAAAAAGAAATAAGGTTTCAAAAAGTATTCCTTTATTAAAAAAACAAGGTGTTGACGTATCTGAATATATTTCTGAAATGAGATTAGTTGGAGATGAAATTTCTTTATTAAATTATAAAGCAACAGAAATAGAAGAATTATTAAAAGATGTTCTTTCAGCACTACCAAATATACCAGATGAAGATGTTTTGGCAGGGGGAAAAGAAAACAATAAAGTAATTAAAACATTTAAAGAACAACCAAAATTTGATTTTGAACCTAAAGATCATACAACATTAGCTAACGAGTTAGGGTTAATTGATTTCGAAAGAGGAGTAAAATTAGGTGGACAAGGCTGTTGGATATATACTGGTTTAGGTGCTCAATTAGAATGGGCATTATTGAATTATTTTGTTAATTCACATTTAGCAGATGGTTGGAATTTTCAATTAGTTCCTCATATGCTAAATTATGAGTGTGGATATACCGCAGGACAATTTCCAAAATTTCAAGAAGAGGTATATTGGTTAGATGGTGGATATAGTAAAGATGGTAAATTTATGTTACCTACTGCAGAAACAGCATTAGTTAATCTTCATAGAAATGAAATTTTAAATGAAGAAGATTTGCCAAAGAAATATTTTGGATATACACCATGTTATAGAAGAGAAGCAGGAAGTTCACGAGTAGAAGAAAGAGGAACAGTAAGAGGGCATCAATTTAATAAAGTAGAATTAATTCAATATACAGCAGAAAATGATTCAGAAAGAGCTTTTGATGAAATGTTAGAAAAAGCTGAAAGATTGGTACAAAGATTAGGATTACACTATCAAGTAAGTAAGTTGGCTGCAGGAGATTGTAGTGCGAGTATGTGTAGAACTTATGATATAGAAATATGGATACCAAGTATGGGTATATATAAAGAAGTAAGTTCTGTATCAAATAGTAGAGATTATCAAGCTAGAAGAGGAAATATGAAATATAGGGATGCTGAATCTAATAAGATTAAGTTCATGCATACATTAAATGCATCAGGATTAGCAACAAGTAGATTATTACCTGCAATATTAGAACAAAATCAATTAGCAGATGGAAGTGTTTTAATTCCAGAAGTTTTAAGACCATATATGGGTGGCATTGATAGAATTTATCCAATAGAAAAAAGTTTTGTAAAAAAATTAACTAAGTAATAAAAACCACTTTAAACTGTTGTGCTATAGAAATAGTTGATAATAATTAAAAAATTATAAAGTCATTAAATGAGGCTTTTGGATATTTTAAGTTATGGAAAAATAATCAATTATATAAAAAAGAATCACTATCTGAAGGTAAATTATTAAGATTGGATATCAAAAAATAGAATCATCAAAAAATTGTGATTCTATTTTTTTAATTAATGATATCATTAATTAAGATATTAAATTTTTTAGCAATCTTATATATGTATTGTGTTTGAATTAATATTTTACCTGGTGTTAGTATAACACCAGGTTGAATTTATGTCGTATAGAGGTATTGATGATTGGGAAAGTGTGGCATCTGAAATATTTAAGAATAACTGTACAATTTTAAGTTTAAATAAAAGTTATGGAACAACTATTGAAATTACAAATAATGCTAATAAAGTTTTAAGGCAAATGGATTTGAATGAAGCGATCCTGTAATAAGACATGGTGGTGAAATAACTTTTGAAGATTTTGCTAAAAATGATTGTTATAAAATTGAAAAAATTAAAGAATGGTTAAAAAAAGATATAAAACAATTGCTGTTATTTGCAAAACAGATAAAGAAGCCGAAAATGTTTATAATTCTTTAACTAAATATGGAATTGATATTATACATATTAAAACTAGTGACATTGAATATAATGGTGGAGTATTTGTATTAACTAGTTCGTTATCTAAAGGTTTGGATTTGACGCAGTATTGATAAATGATGTTTCAAATATAGTATATGATGAAAATAATATGGATGATATGCATCTTTTATATGTTGCTGAAATTAGAGCATTACATGAATTGGATGTTTTATATGATAAAACTTTATGCCCGGTGTTTTCAAATGAAAAATCTATGAATAAACAAAAAACTTTAGTTAGAAAAAAATAAAGATGGAGTCTGTAAATAATTTTGTGTAAATGAGAATCTTTCCATGATATAATTAAAGAAATGGAAGGATTTTTATTATGAAAAAAAACAATCAAGGTAAAGAAATATTAAAATTATTACAAGACAACTACGATATTAATTCTGCACAAGATTTGTCTAGTGCTTTAAAAGATATGTTTAAAGGTGCGTTGCAAGAAATGATGAATGCTGAATTTGATTCATCTATGGGATATTCTAAATATGATAAAACTAAAGAAAAAAATAATTATAGAAATGGCTCTACTAAAAAAATGTTAAAAAGTGAATTTGGAGAATTTGAGTTTGAAACTCCTAGAGATAGAAATGGAGAATTTGAATCTAAAATTGTACCAAAAAATAGAAGAGATGTATCTGGCATTGAGGATAAAATAATATCTTTATATAGTCGTGGCCTAACTACAAGAGAAATTAATGAGCAAATACAGGATTTGTATGGTATAGAAGTTTCTGCTACGATGGTTAGTAATATAACCGACCAGATAATACCAGAAATAAGAGAATGGCAAGAAAGACCTTTAGATGAAATATATCCTATAGTGTTTATAGATGCTGTTCACTTTAGTGTCAGAGAAGAAAATAGAGTTGTTAAAAAGGCGGCATATATAGTCTTAGGAATTAATAAAGATGAATATAAAGAAATATTAGGTATATGGATAGGTGAAAATGAGTCTTCAAAATTTTGGCTTGGAGTATTAAACGATTTAAAAAGCCGTGGTGTAAAAGATATACTAATTATGTGTAGTGATAATTTATCAGGAATAAAAGAAACTATTAATACTGCTTTCCCTGATACTATTCAACAAAGATGTATAGTACATATGATAAGAAATTCAGTAAAATTTGTTTCTTATAAAGACTTAAAAGAATTTTGTAATGATTTAAAAACTATATATACTAGTAATAACGAAGAACAAGAGTATGAAAAATTACAAGAAATCAAAGAAAAATGGAAGGCTAAATACTTTTCAGCATTTAAAACATGGGAAGAAAATTGGGACGCTATATGCCCGTTCTTCCAATTCTCTGAACCAATAAGAAAAATAATGTATATGACAAACACTATTGAATCATTAAATAGACAATTTAGAAAATATACTAAAACAAAATCAGTTTTTCCTACAGATATGTCGCTTATGAAATGTTTGTATCTAGGTACCAAAAATATCGAAAAGAAATGGACACAACCATATAGGAACTGGGGGCCAATACTATCTGAATTATCTATAATGTTTGATGGAAGAATATAGATATTATTTCTCTTTTGCCTATAAATTATATTATAATCATTAAATATAGTAAAGGCTAAAATAAACTCACTTACGCTCGGCCTTGACTATATTTACGGTTATAATCTAGAAAATATAGCAAAAAGAGAAAAAGGTTTTTGAAATTAGGTTAATATATGATATTATATATATAACAAAAGAAGTAAGCAATATACTTACTTCAACACATGGATAGATGCTATTTACACAGATTTTTTTTACACACTCGAAGTATCAAATAACTGATAGATTAAGACACGAATATCCAATAAGTAGAATATGCAATGTTTTAAATATTAATAGAAGGAGTTATTACAAATGGTGTGAAATGGGTAAGCCAATTGCTAATAATTTTAATCAGAAAATTGCTGATATTATATCAGAAGAGCATAAAAATGTAAAAGGGATTTATGGAACAATAAGATTAAAAAAGCATATAGAAAACAAATTAAAAATAATATTAAATCATAAATTGATTAGAAGATATAAACATATTCTAGGCTTAGAAACTATTAAAAGAAGTAAAAAAGAATTATCATATACCATGCCCTTATGAGTACAAAATATCACAAGGTTTAAATGCTAAATACAACAAAGAAAGTAAAAAACATGTTTGGAGTAGAACAACAGTAAGAAGAATGTTAAATGATGTTGTTTATATAGGCCATTTAGCACAAAGTAGAACTACAACACCTAGTTATAAAAATAAAAAAGTTATTTATTTGCCAAAAGAACAGTGGATTGTATGTAAAAATACTCATGAGGCAATTATTGATATTAATACTTGGAATAAAACTAAAGAAGTAATTGAAAATAAAGCTCGTGATTGTAAAGGTCATGGAGTTAAAAATAAATATTCTGGTATGATTGAATGTAATTGCTGTCATAAAAACTTCAAAAAAATTTCTACTTCAAAAAGAGATGGAGATGCTGAATATTTTAGATGTGCAGAGATTAGTAAACCGTTTCATGATTGTAATAATACACGAAGTGTTAGGGTAGATGCTTTAGATGATTTGCTTTGTAATAAAATTAATGAAAGAATACAAAAATACAAAGATTTATCTGTTATGAATAAAGTTAATATTAAAGATGTTCTTGGAGATGACAAAAAGAGTCAAATTGATGCTTTGAGAACTGAAAAAAAAGATATTGAAAAGAAAATTGCTCAAAAAGATAATATTTATCAAGGAATGTATGAGGATTTAAAAACTGGTATAATAGATTATGATGAATATAAGATTTTTAAAGAAAACTTCAAAAACGAAAAAAATACTTTAACATTAAGATTAGGAGTAATTGAAAAACAATTAAGTGAGTATGATCAAGTTGAAACTAATTTTGAAGAGGTAGGAAAACTATATAAAAGGTATAATTCAATTAAAGAAGTTACTAGAGAAATATTAAATGAATTTGTAGAGAGAATCTATATTGGAAGTTATAATAAGGAAACAGACAATAGAGATATTTATATTAAATGGAGATACCAATTTTAACATTAAAATAAAAAAAGTTGACTAAGGTATCATTTGCAGATGGAAATGGTCGTGTTGGTAGAATTATTATGTTTAAAGAATGCTTAAGAAATAATATTATGTCATTTATTGTATTAGATGATGACAATCCTTATTATATGAGAGGTTTAAAAGAATATGAAAATGATAAAATATTTTTAATAGATACTATTAAACATGAACAACATTTATATGAGAAAACTTGTGAAGAACTATTGAATTTTGAAATAGAAGAATAATTAAAAAATTTAATCATCCTATAAATTTAAGTTTAAATTAGAATTTAGGATGATTTTTATATGTCTTAAAATATTATAAAATAATTATTTATCCTTTATATCAACCTACAAGGTAGGATGAATTTTGTAAGTGCAAAATAAGAATGGTGTATACACAAACCCTTACTTTATAAGGAAAAATTGGCGTTGATGCACCATCTTCTTATCCTGCTTTTTTAGAATCACTTAAAATATTAACATTTTTAGGATGAATATAAAAAATCAAATTTAAAAAATGATTTGACTTCTCATTTTAAACGAGCTATCTTGCATAATGCAAAAGGAGATGATGTGTAATGAGAAGATTTGATTTTAATATTAATGAAGAATTATTTAACCGAATCAAGTTAATGGCTAATTTCTATAAAGTATTAGTTTCTAAAATGATGATACAATTATTAGAAATTGGTTATCTTGAAATGTTAAAAATGGAGGGTTATGATAATAAGTAATATTGTAAGGTGTGATTTAGTCATGCTAAATAATATTACTAAAATAGTAAATAATGCCATAGGTTTTAATGGAGGTATTATAATTTATGGGTAAGTACAAAATAAATTTTATTTATGGAAGTGATAAATCTATAAATAAAATATTTATAAATGTACTAAATAAAGAATTAAAAAAGTTTATAAAGAAGACTTGCAATGAGACAATGGGTGGGGTAACATCATCATGTACTCACTTATCTCTTAAGGATAACGGAGGTAAAATTGATGTTACTTAAGAATGTAAGTGAAATTTATAATGTAGGTTTATATATTAGATTATCAAGAGAAGATGGCGACAAACATGAAAGTGAAAGCATAACTAATCAAAAAAGTTTATTACTTCAATACACAAAAGAAAATAATTTAAGAGTATATGATATTTATATTGATGATGGATTTAGTGGAACTAATTTTGATAGACCAGCATTCAAAAGATTAATAGATGATATTGAATTTAAAAAAATAAATATGGTTATTACTAAAGATATGTCTAGACTTGGTAGAGATTATATTGGAACAGGAGAATTGGTAGAAAAATATTTCCCATCAAAAGGAGTTCGATATATAGCGGTTACAGATAATATTGATACATATTTGGATAATTCTAATAATGATATTGCACCATTTAAAGCCATAATGAATGATATGTATGCTAAAGATATTTCTAAAAAAATTAGATCTAGTTTAAAAGCAAAACAAAAAGAAGGAAAATGGGTTGGAGGTAGAACTCCATTTGGATATGCTAAAGATCTAGATAATAAAAATCATTTAGTTGTGAATAATGAACAAGCCAGTGTTGTTAAAAGAATATTTGCTATGTCTTTAGACGGGTTATCTTACTTTAAAATAGCAAAAAAATTAACTGAAGAAAATGTTAAGACTCCAGCTCAATATTATAGCTTCGAATGGAAAAACCATTATAATCTAAAATATGGACAGTGGCATTCTAAAACAATTCAAGATATTTTAACTAATAGAATTTATACAGGAGATTTAGTGCAAAATAAAAGAAGTAAAGTAAACTATAAAATCAAAAAAGTAATTAAAAATAATCCAAGTGATTATATAATTGTAGAAAATACCCATGAAGCAATTATAGATAAAGACACATTTAATGAAGTGCAGTCTAAGCTCCCTAAAAATGTTGGAAGATGTGAAAAAAAAGAGATTCACTTATTAGATGGTCTTTTATATTGTGGAGATTGTCATCATAGAATATCAGTTCAAGCTAGAAGAAAAAAAGATAATAGGTGTTATACTATCTGTAATTATTATCGAAGTTATATGAAAGAAAGACTTTGTACAACACATTCTAATAATTATGATGAACTAGAAAAAGTAATCATTGGATTATTAAAAGAAGAATATTTAAAATATATTGATAAGAAATCAATTAAAGAACAAACTTTGAAAAATATAAATAAAAAAGATGATAGAAGTTCCAAAAAAGAAACTAAAAGTCTAGAAGAAGAAATAAAAAGAATAAACGACAATCTCGATAATATCTATTTAGATAAACTTAATAAGAAAATAACTATAGAACAATTTGATAGGTTAAGTATCAAGTTAAATAATGAATTAAAATTAAGGACTGAAAAATTAATAGAAATTAATAACATAAAAAATAATCAAGAAAACACTAAAATTAATAAAAAGAAAATAGAAGAATGTATTAATAAATTTCTATCTATGGATGAACCTAATAGAGAATTAATAGTTAATTTAATAGACAGAATAGAAATATTTGAAGATAAAACTGTAAATGTTAAAATTACATTTAATAAGGTCTAACAAAAGCGGACAATCACATGTTTGTCCAATAAATACTAAGATTATCAATAACCATATTTATAGACATACTTATCAACCAAGATATACTTGCAGTGAAGAGAATGTAGTTAGTAATGTACAATGTGGAAGTTGTTGTAATTTTAGATAGATAAAAGCATCATATGGTGCTTTTATTTTGTATAAAAAATATTGACAAATAGCATAATATTTTATATAATGAATATAGTTGAATAAATACTCAACTATGGAGGTTAATATGTCTAAGAATGAATTTATATGTGATTGTAATATTATACATGAAGATATGGTAAAAGATGTAATTAAAGATATGCCTGATAATTTTATATTTAATAATTTAGCAGATTTATTTAAATTAATCGGTGATACTACAAGATGTAAGATATTATTTACTTTAGATAAAAGAAAATTATGTGTATGTGATATTGCTAATGTACTTAATATGACTAAGTCTGCAGTATCTCATCAACTTGCTACTTTAAGAAGAAGTGGTGTAGTAAAATGTGAAAAAGTAGGTAAAGAAGTATATTATACTTTGGATGACGAACATATAGTTAAATTATTTGAAGTAGGATTAGAACATATTAATCATAAAAGATAGAAAGAAGGATATTTATGAATAGTTATAAGTTAAAAATTGTTGGATTAGATTGTGCTAATTGTGCATTAGAGTTAGAAAGGGACTTAAATAAAATTGATATTATTAGTAATGTTAGTGTTAACTTTATGACACAAAAAATAAATTTTGAATGTATGGAAAGTGATTATAATAATGCTGTTAATATGATTAATAAAACTGTTAGTAATAACGAACCTGATGCTAGTATAGAGGAATTATAATGAATAAGAAGATGAAAGAAAAATTATATAGAATAATATGTTCTAGTATCTTACTAATTTTTGCAGTAATATTAAAAAATGTTAATAATATTATTAGTATTATATTATTTGGTGTATCTTATTTAGTAATAGGTTATGATATACTTTTAAAAGCAATAAAAAATATTAAAAGAGGTAAAATATTTGATGAAAATTTTCTTATGGCAGTTGCTACCATTGGTGCAATTTGTATTAATGAACTTGCTGAAGCAGTAACTGTTATGTTATTTTATCAAATTGGTGAATTGTTTCAAGATTATGCGGTTAATAAATCGAGAAAATCAATTATAGAGTTAATGGATATTAGGCCTGATTATGCTAATGTCATTAGGGAAGATAAACATATTAAAATTAATCCTACTTTAGTTAAAGTTGGTGAAATAATTTTAGTTAAACCTGGAGAAAAAATACCACTTGATGGAATAGTAATTGAAGGAACTTCAATGTTAAATACTCTTGCTTTAACTGGTGAATCAGTTCCAAGAAGAGTTAGTGTTAATGATGAAGTATTAAGTGGATGTATAAATAATGAAGGTATACTTAAAATTAAAGTAACTAAAAATTTTAATAATTCTACAGTTAGTAAAATATTAGATTTAGTAGAAAATGCTAGTAGTAGAAAATCTAATTCAGAGAATTTTATTACTAAGTTTGCTAAATATTATACTCCAACAGTTGTAATAATAGCAGTTATATTAGCAATATTTCCACCATTAATATTAAATCAAAGTTTTAGTATATGGATATATAGAGCATTATCATTTTTAGTAGTTTCTTGTCCTTGTGCCTTAGTTGTTTCTATTCCTTTAAGTTTTTTTGGAGGACTTGGAGCTTCTAGTCAAATTGGTGTATTAGTAAAAGGAAGTAATTATTTA
>OIZT01000194.1_pt1 | contig 42939 bp, 33 predicted proteins | sample 1588611 | NCBI WGS metagenome assembly OIZT01 (sample SAMN03283278) | human gut metagenome | biome: human-associated habitat; material: feces | host: Homo sapiens | place: Peru | collected 2012
GGAGCCCCTGTATTGTCAGAATCAGATAAAGTGTCTGATACATCTGGGAAGTGTAGAGCTCTTTGCTTGTTCCAGAGGTCGATCACAGCAGGGCAGCAAGGCATCAGCATTTTCTCATTGTGTGTCGGAAAGCGATGTTCTTCTCGTGGAAATGTTGTACATGTCTCAGAAAGGACTTTATCGCCGTAAGCAACAACAAGGCGGCAGAGCTTCTCAGAGTTAAGGAATGGACAGCGATGATCACTGTCCAAGCCTATCACACGCTGTCCGTCTTTTTTAATCGTATAAGCGCTTAAATTTTTCTTCTGTTCAGGTACCGTTTCCGGTGCCTGGAGTTTCTTCCATTTACGGTTCGTATCTGCATCGACACCAATCTTCCATTCCTGGCAGCAGGTAATCGGACAACGGTCGGCGATGCAGGTGAACTCAGAATAATAATCAGGGATGAAATAATTAGTTTCTGTCATCACGGTCATGGAATTCTGTATGCTGCCCAACATATTTGTATGCAGGACGGATAATCTTGCCGCAGTTGATAAGCTCTTCGAGTCTGTGTGCGCTCCAACCTGTGATACGAGCTGTTGCAAAGAGCGGAGTATAAAGCTCGCACGGAATATCGAGCAGACTGTAGAGAAGTCCGCTGTAGAAATCGACATTGGCTGCAACGCCCTTGTAGATTTTACGCTTTCTGCCGATAACCTTAGGAGCAAGTCTTTCAACTCTTTCGTAAAGGTCAAACTCATCTTTGTGGCCCTCGACAACGGCAAGCTTTTTAACAGCTCCGTGAAGAATCTGCTGACGGGGGTCGGAAATTGTATAAACTGCGTGACCCATACCGTAGATAAGACCCTTTTTATCAAAAGCCTGCTTGTCAAGGAGCTTTTCGAGGTAACCTTCGAGAGCGTCCTCGTCTTTCCAGTCCTTAACATGCTTTTTGAGATCCTCAAACATATAGTAAACCTTAACATTTGCACCGCCGTGCTTAGGACCTTTGAGTGATGCAAGTGCTGCGGCTACTGCCGAATATGTATCTGTGCCTGAAGATGTAACAACATGGGTTGTGAAAGTTGAGTTGTTACCGCCGCCGTGCTCCATATGGAGAATGAGTGCCATATCGAGAACCTTTGCTTCAAGCGGAGTGTAGTGTCTGTCGGGACGAAGAAGTGACAGAATTACCTCGGCAGTTGACATTGTAGGCTCTGCACGGTGGATATAAAGGCTGTTGTCACGCTGATAGTGATTGTATGCGTGGTAGCCGTAAACCGACAAAAGCGGAAATACGGAAATAAGCTGAATACACTGTCTTAAAACATTGTCAATTGATGTATCGTTAGCGTTCTTATCGTAGCAGAAAAGTGTGAGAACACTTCTTGCAATTGAGTTCATCATATCGTTACTTGTGGCCTTGAGGATAACATCACGAACAAAGTGCTGAGGAAGAGTTCTGTACTGAACAAGAAGCTCCTTAAAATCCTTTAACTGCTGTTCGTTAGGCATATCGCCAAAGAGAAGAAGATATGTAACCTCTTCAAAACCGAAACGGTCATCTGCAAGAATGCCGTCAACGATGTCTTTTACATTGTAACCTCTGTAACGAAGTTCACCCTCACAGGGAACAAGCTTTCCGTCAACGAGTTTGTTCTGTGTGATTGTCGAAATGTCGGTAAGACCTGTGAGAACGCCCTTACCGTCAAGGTCACGAAGACCTCTTTTAACATTGTATTTGCTGTATAAATCTGTATCAATCACGGAGTTATGAGTCATTTTTTGTGCCAACGCATGAATCTGCGGTGTAACATCTGAGTACTCGCCGTTTGCCATAATAACACTCCCTTTTAAAATTCACAATAAATAGAAACTATATTTTATATATTATAGCACATTTTTTCAGAAAAGAAAAGGTACAATTCTTGCAGAAGTGTCACAATTATTTTTGTGCTTATCTGTAGAACTTGCATAATTTTCTGTCTTTTTATTCATCGCCACGCATTTTTTGCGGATATTTATTTATTATGCCCCTGCATTTTGACGGATAAAAATTGACAATCCGTCATTTTAGGCAGATGACATAAAAAAACGGAGCAGGAAAAACCTGCTCCGTAAAAACAACATTATTTTATTACTTGAGATATGTGCCGTTAGTACCGATCTGACCGTCAATGCCGGTGAAACCGTCTGCACAGCAAACATAAACTCTCATATTAGCCTTACCAACAGAAGATACTGTAAGTGTGCCGTCTGTAACATACTTAACATCGCCTGTAACTGCATCAATATACTTACCCTTAGGAAGGTTCTTGAATGTAGCACCGCCTGAGATAGTTACACAAGCAAGGCTGTCTGTAGCGCCCTGAGTGTAACGGCGAATGAATGCCATATTACCGTCAACATAAGTATTGCTTCTTGTATACTGACCCTTCTGAAGTGCAGGAACTGCTCTTCTGATTTGGTTGAGCTGCTGAATATGAACAGCGAGAGGTGCTTCAAGTGTGCTTGCAACAGCACCGCTTGCGTTAGTATATGTACCAAAGTCTGTAGCTGTTACGTCGCCCTCGAGGTAGTCACCGAAGTATGCACGACCTGTTGTTGAAAGAGGTGCGTTAGGACCTACGTCCATAGGAACACCCTTCTGGAACTCAAGCTCAGAACCGTAGTAAAGACACGGAATACCACGGAAAGTAAAGAGCACATCAAGGTTCTCAGCCCATGCCTGTGTACCGCCGTCATAACGGCTGTTCATATCAGGACCGTAGTCGTGAGAATCAACATATGTTACATTCCATGATGCGTCATTGTAGTACGGATCTTCTTGACAAGCACGGGTAAATGCGTTGCTTGCATTTGAGAAGTTCCAATGCATCGGGAAGTCGATTACGCTTGTGCCGTTTGACTTGCTGTAATCAGGTGTGTGATATTTAAGACCATCAAGATAAACATTATCAGATGTGGGCTGATTTGCTGTAGTTGCGTTGCTGTCATAGTGTTTAAGTGTAAGATCAATGTTTGCAGCCTGATCATTTGTAAATGAATCAATGTACTGGCTGTCTGATTCAGCCCATGTGTAGAACGGAGCTGAAATTGCAGGAATGTTGTGGTTCCAGAATTCACTTACACGAGTACAAACCTCACCAAAGATGAAGAAGTTTTTACCGCCTGTCTTGAGCCATGACGGGAAGTAATACTGGTTAAGTGTAAGTCTTGAAACGTGCTTTTCAGTATCAAGTCTGAAAGCGTCAACGCCCATGTTGATATAGTTGTTATAAGCTTCGTTAAGGTAATCTGCAACTTTAGGATTCTCTGTGTTGATATCAACGCAGTCACCGGCAATCTGACCTGTCTGAACAGTCGGGCTTTCCCAGCTGAGGTCTTTGAAGTGGTGATAGTAGTTTTCCGTGTCGTGATTACCGGAGTCAAGCGCCTTAGTATCCTTCATGATATTAAGTCTTGCGGCATACTGATCGCCGGGATCAAGGTCATCGTAGTTCGGGAATGTTTTAGCAAAGTCGCTTCCCTCAATAACCTTCATGCAATCTACAGAAGCAAGATCCTGAATTGAGTCGTATTCCTTTGTAAACATAGGAGCAAGTGTTGCCTCACCAAAGTTACCTGAATGGTTAACTACGATATCCTGAACAATCTTGATGCCCTTTTCATGAGCGGCATCAATAAGATCCTGATATGTAGCACCGTCACTCTCGTAACGAACATCAACTGTTGAGAAATCAAAAGCATGGTAGCCGTGGTAATCGTAGCCCGATGCGTTTGTTACAACAGGAGTAATCCAGATTGCACTGAATCCAAGAGCCTTAATATAATCGAGCTTGTCGATAAGTCCCTTGAAGTCGCCACGCCATGCAGGATCGCTGTCGGGGTTGTTTGCCTGTGAGTCATCCCAGCAATGAACATTGTTGCCTGTGTCACCGTCATAGAAACGAGTTGTGATTACAAAATAAATTGTGTCTTCACGCATATCGACACGGTCAAATTCCTGCATATCCTCAGGATTTTTGCTTGACCATCTCTTATTTTTGTACCACCACTCGCCTGTGTTCCTTGTGAGCTCGGCAGACTGCTTTCCGTTTGTAACAAACATCATATTGATTTTTGTTACATCGTTGAAAGTGTACCTGTAGTAGTTGTTTCCCTCGGAAGTCATCTTAACACCGGGGTACTCTGTGCTGATGTTTTTCGGAAGGCTGTTCCAATAATAGATTGTGGGCGTGCCTTCCTCACAGTAGTAATGTACTGTGATTGTGCTTGATGCCGAAGTGTCGTTATCGTCATCTGTATTAGCCGCACTTACGGACATAACAGATACCGTGCAAATTACGCAAATCGACAAAATCAAAGCAAGCAATTTTTTGATTTTTGCCATAGATTTTCCTCCTTTTGTTATACTTTGTACAACATAACATACAAATATATTATAAGTGAGATAGCTGAAATCTTTTTTCCTTTAAAGAATAATTACAGCTTTGATGCCGCCAAAGATTGACCCCTCAATTTGGCTATTATATACAAAAAGGAGTATCAATTTCCATTTTGCGCAACCCAATACAAAATTGCTCTGAAAAAATGATACTCCTATAACTTGTGATTTTCAATTTTTAGTTGATTTTTAAACAGACAACCTTGCGATTATTGCTTTAAAATATATTTTTCAAGTGTGTTCGCAATTCCGTCCTCATCATTTGACTCGCAGATATAATCGGCAATTTTCTTAATATCCGGCTCGGCATTGCCCATTGCAACACCAAAGCCTGCGTAGCCGATCATAGTCATATCGTTATAGTTGTCGCCAAATGCAGCAAGCTCGTCCCTTTTCATTTTGAGTTTATCGAGCAGCAGCGGAAGCATTGAGCCTTTAGTAACACCAAAGGGCATAATTTCAAGAAAATACGGCGCACTCTTGTACACATCAAGCAAGCCGTCATAGCGGTCGGCAAAAATTTTCTGATACTTATCAAGCTCATCGGGCTCGCCTGCAAGCAAAATCTTGTTAATATCAAAACGGACAGCTGATATAAAGTCATCAACAACAACCATTTCGGCTTTAATAACATCTCTTTCAACATATGAATAGTCATTAACCTTGTTGTCAGAGATAATTCTCTTATCATCATAGGTGTTGATTGTGATGTTTGAATCCTTGAGAACATTCACAATATCGGGAAGATACTCAAGCGGAAACAGCTTGCTAACCATTGTTTCGCCTGTTTCGCAGTTGATAATCTTGCCGCCGTTAAATGCCATAATAAAACCGCCAAAGCGGTCGAGCATAAGGTCTTTTGCAATCGGCATAATTCCGACAGGATGTCTGCCTGATGCAAGAATAATTTTTTTGCCCTGTTTCTGGGCATCCATAAGAGCATATCTTGTACGGGGAGTAATCTCTTTTTTAGAGTTAGTCAGCGTACCGTCAATGTCAAGTGCTATAAGTTTGTAATCCATGAAACCACCCTGAACATAATAATTATTAAATATGATTAGTATGTTACGGTCAAATTTGACCGCTTAAACTATACCACAAATTGCCCGAAAATGCAACTGTAAAGCCGTATTTTAGCCTATATAAAAGCTGTTTTCACCATTTTTCCGCTTTGTCTTTTTTGCCAACAAAAAACGGACGAAAAGAGAATTTTCCTTTCGTCCGAAATTAAATATATTCAGCTTTTATTTATTCTTCCGATTTTGTATCGTTGTCGGATTCAGTCTTTTGTTGCAATTTTTCCTTTTGCAAACGGTCTATAATTTCGTTGATGTCGCCGTCCTTCGGTGATTTGTCGTGACCTGTAAGTATTCGGATTATGACGACAAGCTCATCAATGAATATCAGCAGCAGCGCCGCAATAAAAATCAGCAGTCCCCACGGTGAGAAGAAAAGGTTGTACAATGTGTCAATGAATCCAAGCTTGCACACCATAATATAAAGCACATCTTCGGTTGAAATTTCAGGGTCGGGAGCATCGTTTGCAATGCCCTTTGTCTGTAGCTTGTATGTGCCGTCAGCAGTTTTATACGGTGCAACTACAACCTTATGAGTCACGAGAAGTCCCTCGGTCTGCCCACTGCCGCGATAGGTGATAATATCGCCAACCTTGAGGGCGGTCGGATTGTCAACGTTTTTGCCGAGAATTACATCGCCGATCATAAGCTCAGGCTGCATACTGCCCGTTGAAACACGCAGTACCGAGTAGCCGAAAAATGACGGTGCTTTGCCGTTGACCTTTGATGACATAAACACCACAACGGTCAGCACAAGTATCGCAAGCACTCCCCAGCAGATTATATTTTTAATTATCCGCAAGGTCTTATGCAGCTTTGATTCGTGCCTTTTCTTTATTCTATTTTTTGATTTGGGGTGTTCGGTTGTTACAGATGTCACTTCAACCGCATTTTCAAAATCTTTATTTTTATCCATAAATTCCTCCACGGCAAGTTGCCGTTTCCAGTTCGTGTAGATAGTATTATGTATTTAACAAGTTAAAGCACCCGAGCGTTGCTTTGTGATAATTTTTATTGTTTGTATCGGCAAGCTGCCGTTTCCGGTTCGTGTAGATAGTATGTTAAATACGAAACATATTCTGCCCGAGCGTAACATTGCAATTGTCTGTACAATTCAATCCGTAGGGGCGTTCAATGCGGCAACTAATTTGCCACAAATCCACAATTAAAATTATAATAAAAAAGGGTTGTAAAAACAACCCTTTTGAAATTTAAAACTTTGAAATTTTAGAGTGAAATTTGCACATCGCCAAGTGAATATGTTGCCTCGGATGCTGTATCGTTTTTGATATACCAATACACCTTTGTAACAACAGGATCGTTGTCGGTTTTGCCTTCAATCTTCATATTCGTAACAATCGGAATATACGAGCTTTTAACCGGTTTTTTGCTTACGGTAAGCTCACATTTTGCAGTTATTACATCACCGTACGCACCCGTAGATGTAACAGTAACAATAGTCTTGCCTGCCTTTTTGGCAATAACCTGACCGTTACTGTCAACCGTTGCAACACCAGTATTTGACGATTTGTAAGCCACCGTACCCTGTGCCGTTGCGCTTAAATCAAATTTCTCACCTACTACAGCTTCTGCTTTAGAATAAAAACTTGAAATTCCGGCAGCTTTAGCAAGCTCATCATTCACCTTGGTTTGTTCATAAACGGTTCGGAATTTATTGTCCCAATGAAACCACAATACAGTATTATATGTATCTACATTATAATTATCACTGCCTTCGCACCAATCTTTACCACCAGATGTATTCTTTTTGAACATTTTTACATTTTTACAATTATATGGGATTGTACAATAAGAAATATCATAATTAGCTTTATAATTTTTATAACCTTGTGTAGCAAGAGTATATTCCACACCTGATTTTAAAAAACTATTATTCACGCCTGCATCACCTGCGAGATTATCCTGCCAATAATGCAGAAAATAATCACCGGGATTTAAACTATTACGGTCAGCTTGCAAATTTTCGGGTAAAGAATCAGCAGTAACAAAACCAACATACACATTCTTCTTATTCACATTACACGGTGTCTTGGCAACATAGGATGTTTGTGAATCGGAGGTAAATCTCCTGTAGGTTCTGAGGGGGCTGTTCACACCGACAGAAAGGGTGTTACTATCCGAATTATTAAGGAACAAAGAAATTGACTGCGGTGCAGTTCCCGTATTCTTTACCTCTGTACAGAAATATTTTGTTTCATGTGCGGAAACAGTTGTCAAAGTATTAAAATTAAACGGATCAGTACTATACTCACTGCCGTCAGGTTTTGAAGCAGCATAAGTAACGGCAGTAATATTTTTTCCGTTGGTCACATTGTATTCTCCGCTCCAAGAGAGGGATTCACCCTTTTGCACTTCAGGACGATTAAACCACGAAAAAGTCGTAGTTGTTCCACACAACAAACACAGTACAAGTCCGAGTACAATAACAAGTGTAAATTTAGATTTCTTCATGGTTTCACCTCCAAATTAGACTTACGAAAGGCATTCAAGCAAATATACATAGCAATTATTAACACCTCAGTATAGTGTGTTATAAATCACAGCTTTAAGGCATGGTAAAATACTCATTAACCTTAATATTATTATTATTGTTAACAAAGCTACAACCGTTCGCATTATTTTCTTTAAATTCACTTAATTTTATACTCTCCGACTGTGAGCCATTACCTTTATTATTGAAAATCACATAGTCTACTTTTGAAGTATCAATTTTAATACAATAAACATCATGATTGTTTCTTTGTTGTGTACACTTTGTCAACTCATTACCTGGCCACTTATCATACCCATCTGCAACTTGATCATTTTTATAGCAATACAATCTAACATCATTCCAACCAAGAGTATCTTCAAAATAGAATGTCTTGAAAGATGAGGATGAAGAAAATGTTGCACTTACAGTTATGTCTGAACCATCAATAGTATAATTTGAGGGATTTGTTGTAAGTGTGCTTGCTGTACCGGATGATGGCGTAACAATAAAGTTACAATAATAACCGCTTACAACATTTGAAGCATTAAGAGTAAGAATTGTACCGTCATAAACCTCAAGTGAAGCACCCTCTGCTATCGTATTAGAACCTGCGGTAACAGTAATATCAACATTCTCTACATTTGAAACAGCAACTGTATGCTTAATATCACTGCTTGGCTGCCAGCCATTCTTATAATATTTTTTGCCTTGCTCTAAAGATAAATCGACGGTTTTATTATTCGTATCGCCATTTGAAAAAACAACACGATCCCAACTCTCAGATGAAGAATATGAGTAACTCCACACTTTTCCGCCTGAACACGTCATAAGCTTTCCTGGAAAATTAGCATTTTCATTACCATTTCCTTTAGAATTTTCCCACATATACGCATAGACGTTTTCCCAGCCATTAGAGTTATAATAGTAAATTGTAGTTAAATCGCTCTCAAACTTAGCATACAGAGTGATTGGCTTGTTAACATTTAAGGTTATAGGTGAAACATTGTTGTTTTCACTGAAATACGGCTCATTACAAGCCTCGTTCTTATACCAACCGGCAAACTTGTAACCGCTATTGGCACTTGCCTCAACTTTTACATCATTGCCTTCCATAACAGGTTTAGATGAAATTTTACCTGCAGCTCTGTCCGCAACCTTTACAGTACCGGCTGTAACAACATTTTCGTTGTTGTACATTGCTTTGGCTTCTACCGTATACAAAGCCTTAAATCTTGCATACAGTGCATATGTCTTTACATCGGAATATGGAATCGTCATTTTTGTAGAATAGACGCCATTATCTAAGATACAATCTTTAACCGCTACCTTCGGATCTGCTGCATCTTTACTCTCATACCAACCGATAAAAGCATAGCCGCTTTCAGGCTTAGCATAAAAAGTTACTTCTCCGTTACGATTTACCGTTGTTGTAACTTTCGACTTGTAATTAATATTGTCAAAAGACACATTACCGGCATCACCGGAAGGAACATTGTTACCATGCTGAGCGTATGCTTCTACAGTATAAGTATCAACTTTGAATTTCGCATACAACTTCTTAGAAGCCTCAACATTAGCCAATTCATATTTATCGCTCGAACTCTCCGAAATACTCTCACAGGCTTCATCTGTGTACCAGCCGTCAAAAACATATCCGTCTTTAGCTTTTGCGTAATATGTAACTGTGCTGCCTTTAACAGCATTGAGTGTAATGTGTGTTTTATCTGTGTAATCTTCATCAGTCGGGGTTTGTTTGCCGCACACAATCGTAACTCTGCCGCCATCTGTGCTATCAGAAAGAGCTTTACCGTCATATGTTCTGACATAAGCCTCAAATGTCAACGACTCAACATAAACGGCTGTAAAGTTATAATTACCTGAAACTGTCGGGGTAAAATAACCGTTGCTGTCAATGCCGTCTGCCACGGCACTTGTATCGCTCTTTACCCAGTTTTTCAATACGAAACCTGTTTTAGGATTTGCTTTTAGCTGAACCTTTGTACCGGGGGTTACAGAAATTGTAGTACTTGTCAAACCATCATAACTAACTTTAGGATCTCCTAAGGCAGCTCCTGCATCATTCTTGCTTGCAGTAACAGTAATAGTAGCAGGTGGATCCCAATAGCCTGTTGTAGCAGAAGTAACAACAAAAAGCGTTGAATTGCCTCTGTTAGGAGCAGGAATTTTATATGTATTACCGTTATTTGTAAAAGAAAAAGTCATGTTATCTGCCTTTTCCTTTGCAATATAACCGACCCATTTTTTATTGTCAGCAGTAAATGGCATTCTAACTTTACTGTAAGAGTCATTTTTATCCGGAACCATATATACACTTGAAACATTGCCTGTATCAGGGAGTACATCGGCGGTTTTGCTTGAAACACTGATTTCAATCACTTCGCCCCATGTACCGTATCCGGCATTACTGCTATTATGATCGCCATAGGCGGTGTAGTACATACTGTCGCCTGAATTGAGCGACTTCATATCAGTAGTCCAAGTAACATCTCCCGAAGTGAACTTAACTTCTGTATTGTCAGCGGCGGGTGTATAATCACAGGAATATGTATGCGAGTTCGCATTAAACTTCATCGCTACAGGAGTTCCGCTACCCTGCTGAAATGTTACTTTCTCTGTCTCTGTCCAATTTTTTACAGTATCATTTACAGTGCGGTCAACAAAATACACTTTATTGCCTTTTTTATTCTGAGTTACAATATTAACATCAGATATTGAAACAGTTTTACCGGCATACGCGGTAACTGCCTTATCATCCTGAAGCCACACTTTAATATTTATTGTTTTACTGCTACCTCTATCAACCCGAAACAACTCCGTTGGTTCAGATTCAGAACTAACAAGAAATTCGCTAAAAGCATGAACCTCCCCAGGAACTTCAGAGCCATCTGCTTCATTAACAACATTTCCGTCACCAGCATTAGAACCGCATACAACTGTATTTTGAGTATCGGTATCTGTAATTGCCATTCTTACAAGATTTCCTGAAACATTTTCACCATCTATAGTTATCTTAGGTACTTGATCAAGATAAAATTCTGCATGATTCGCTTTAAAGGTTTTATCAACCTTTACATTAAATGAAAAGTCAATATAATTAACATTCTTATCGTTTACATCCGCACATCTGTAAGAGTCAACACCAAACTCAGAAGCACCTGATTTCTTTATTGGGAAAAATATATTTTCACCGTTAGCACTTGAAGCCGAAGCAAGATGCACTCCACCCGCAGCACGGAAATATTTAGTCAAGTCAATGGTTTTGTTTGAATAACCGTCACCACTGCCAATATCGGCATTAGTATAAACATAGTTGTCAATTTTTGCGCCCTCAGCTTTAATTGTGATTGTTGAAATAGTTTCAACCCAAGCCGAAACGGACACAACCGATATGGCAAGTACTTCAACAAGTGCCACCATAGTGAGTATAAAACCTTTTCTTGTTTTTTTATTCTTGCCAAATGCAAGTCTGTTTTTCAAATACTCCCTTAAAAGGGCAAGTCTTTCTCTCATCGTGACACCTCCTTAATATGTTAATCAATTAAATTTACCAATTGCCTGCTTTTTCAACTATACCTGATCCTTGATTTATCAAATTATAAGATATGATATATTCGTTAGAACCCGCACTCTCATTAAATGTATGCTGAATGTTTTCAGGCACTGGATAATTCCTTATTATTGGAACTTCTTTTGCAGGATCATACAAATCAAATCTTACAAGTCGAGAACCGTTTTTAACGCTTGTCTTTGACAGCACGCACTTATCTCCGCCACCCTGCGGTTTCATTTCATAAGCGGTTTCTGTACCGTTTGAGTCAAATACGGCTTTTAGTACCAAAACATTCTGACTAAGCAGATTTCTCAGACCTCCGCCGCCGTTATATGAATTATAATCATTAAGCCATAAATTGTAATCAATTTGGATATCCGCTCTCGCGTAGGTTTCTCCGGTTGTCGGCAGTTGTTCGGTTGTAGTCGGTTCAACACTGCCGCCTGAACTGTTGGGATACTTTGTACCCCAATATCCGATACACGGGGCAACATTTTCAGCAACAGTAGTGGTACTGCCGTAGCCGTTACCGTGTACGGCATAATAGGTATTTTCTTTATTTCCAGTTGCAGTTCCGTCATCTGTGCGGTATGTCTGAAGACCGTTTGTATTTATTTGATGTGACCATATATCTGCATATTTACCCTTGTCATCATCTTTACGCGCATCAATCCAATCATTTACTTCAGCTGTTGTATGCCATACATTATATATTCTGCCTACCTCAACATCATTTGTTCCGTCAAGCTTAATTTTCTCTTTTACTTTACTATATCGCATAAAAGATATGTTTGTTATTTTATCCTTTGGTAGATAAGCTATCCATTCAATAGGTTTTTTTCCATCACTCTTTGACTCACTCATTACTACTGACTTTGGATTTTCAAAGTTTTCATCATAATAGGTCATAACAAGGAAACATCCGGCATTGCCAACCCACCTGAGTTCCGTATTTTGGTCATTGTCAGCATCACCTTTTGTTTTGTCAACGAAAGTAACATATTCCATATCTTTCCAGTTACTTTCAAGCTCAACTGTAATTGACACATCCTGACCCTCGTAAGCGTCACAGTTCTCTCCGGTTGCCTCAAGCCACGCAACCATGGTTATGTTTTGGGATTTAAGACCGTCAAGAGTAAAAAGAGGAGCACCTGTGCCGAAATAGTAGTCGGAAAATGACCTGCCCTTTGCTTTAGTGGTTGTTGCCGAGCCGTTCGAATTAACAGAACTTACTGCCTGACATTCGTCAGCATAGCTGTCAATAATTGCAGTGGGATCAATAACGGTCGAAGCCTCAGCACTGTTTCTGATGAATGCAATCCTTATTGGACAAGGATTCTGATATGCCAGATATGTCGATGGCTTATTGCTGCTGTCAACAGTAATATGTGTTGCACCGTCATAAACTTCATCTTCATTTGTATTCCTATTATGTACCTGAACTTTGTAACTTTTTACATATACTTCAACCTGACCGCCTGTTTGACCGGTAAGGGTAAAATCGCTGTATATGTATCCGTTATTTTTATCACCTACTGTGCCTTCGCGAAATTTCATTTCGCTTGTGTCAATGCTTTGACCTTCATCGCCGTATCCGCGATCTACAGGGAAAAACATATTACGACCGTCAACACTTGATGCTTCTTTCAGTTTTGCCTGTTTTACGGTGATTGTATTTCTTATTTCTTCACCCTTATTAACTCTCATTCCGGCAGCAGATTCAAGAGAAAAGGGATCTGAATCAATAGTTGCCGTATCTCTTATTGTGAACCATGAAAAGGTAGATACTGCGAAAATACTTAAAACAAGAAAAAGAGCAACATATGAAGTTGTGACCTTTTTTGTGTTATTCAGTCTTGTGTCAACTAAACCGTTGAGAAAGTTACAAAACTTATCTTTCAACTTCATCAAAAATTCCCCTTTCCTACTTTTAAATCAACTTTCTTTTGTCAATACAAGATTAACATTAAAATTTCCGTTTACAAGGGCAAGTCTTGCCTCTGCGTCTTCGCCCTCAATCCACATATTACAGGTTACCATAGCACTGTAGAATTGATCAGTATCTGAGGACTTTGTAAGTTGTGCAATTTTTTGGTTTGTACCAAGCTCATAGGTAAATTTTCCGCCGACAAAACCATTATTATTCACAACAAACGCAGCATCATCAGTAGTATTGCTGACTGTATGCTGTGCTTTTTGCGTGTCATAGTATACATGACTGTACGATTCTCCGCTTGTCTTATTGTCTGACAAAGCGTACTCGTCATTCGTCTGCTCCAACAAGATATTCGGAGCCGGCAACCACAGGAGCTTTTTTGTGAATGGAGCTGTGTTATAATCAACAACCGAGAATCTCACCGCACCAACTACGGAATCTCTTGAAAAATTACCGTACTTGCTTTTATTTTTAATGCCCGTACCGTCTGAAGCTGTGAGTTGAGGAGCATCCGGTTTTATTGTTGAATTTTTGCCTATTGATATATTATACTGCGATTTTGCACGGATGTAAAGGTCAAATGACAAATAATGCAGATTTGCAGTAGCTTCACTCCAATCTGCTTTTGTATCAACTTGGGCTTGACCGCCTGTTTGATACAAAGCCGGTTTATTAAAATATGTGCCGTCACCGGTTATTTCGGTCAACTGAAGTTCGTCAAGAAATGGGTAATTAGCTTTATTAAGCGTAATTTTACCCACTTTATATTCCCTATCGACAGGAGCTTTGTCATTGTGCTTAACAACAGCGATTTCAATACCGTCAGGTGCCTGACACTCAACATTTATACCATCGGCTGTTGCGGTTTGATTCTGAGTAAACCACGCCTGAATGCCGCAAAAGCCGGCAAGTGCAACAGTGAACAGAACTATTAAATTTTTAGCAATCATTCTGCCCGTTTTTCTGTTGGGCGCAGTAGAGTTTTTCATTTTTGCCCCTTATTCTTTACCAAAATAAACTGAAACAAATCCGTTTGCTTTCAGAGTTTTGTTATGGAAAACAGTTGTTTTTCTTTTGGTTGCATCTCTTACAATGTTTTCAAAATTCATAACAAACGGTCTGTCAACACCGGAGAATGTAATTACAATCGGCAGATTGCTCATACCTTTCAGCATTGAACACAAATCGTTAAATGCAACAGTAAGATCTGCCTGCTTTTTGTAAACATTATATACACTTGCACCGCTCTGTGAAAAGCCTGCAAGCACAACACCCTTTTTACTTCTGCATATGCAAAGAGATCTTACGCTTTTCTGTGCGTTTATAAGCTCGTCTGCAACAGTAGCTTTGCCGAACTTAACAAGCTCATCGGCATATTTTGAAACAACTGCAACACTGCCGAAGCCGTAGTCACGAACGAACAAATCGCCTGTATCCTTGACAGATTTAATTTCATCCTTAGCAAGGCTGATTTTTTCACTTGCTTTCTTTTCGGCTTTGCGAATTTCAGCCTGAGCCTCTTTTTTAACCTCGGCAACCTTGGCTTTCATACGCTTTTCACAAGCTTTTTCTGCAAGCTCAACCTTTTTGTCAACCGACTTATAAGCCTTTTTAAGCTCAGAAGCGTGAGCGGCATTGCTTGCGGCTGATGATTTAAGGTTGGCTTCCTTAATTTCAACAAGCTCATTCTTGTGAGCTTCTTCTTTATCTGCAAGCTCTTTAAGATGCTTTTGCTCTGTTTCATTTGCCTTTGCGGCAAAATCGGCATTGAGCTTTGCAACATACTCGTTATGTTCGGCCTCGGCATCTGCAAACTTATGATTGAGTGAATCAACCTCAGCTGTGTGAGCCTCTGTCATTTGCTGCTTTTCATCAGCAAAATCGGATTTCATTTTATTGACTGTGTCCTTGTGCTGAACACGCTCATTCTGAAGTGTTTCCGTAAGATTTTCATTTTTCTCGGTTAGGTCGGTAATCCTGCGGTTGTCCTCCTCAATCTGTGCATGGCACTTTTCAAGGCTTTCTGTGAGAGCCGCAATCTTTGCAAGCTGCTCGGCAACCTGAGTTTCAAGCTCTGCAATATGAGCCTTCTGCTCAGCGATAACAGTTTCCTGCTCTTTCACCTTTGTCTGCAAACGAGCATTCTCCTGCACAAGCACGAGAATTCTGTCATTTAATTCTACTATTTTTTTATTGAGTGTGTCAATAGTCTGATTGAGTTCATCAATCGTTTTATTCAACTCTTCAATAGTATCTTTTAACTGCTGATTTTCTTCCTCAAGCTCGGCAATCCTCTTTTCTGCCTCCATCAACTTGAGTTTTGTCTGCTGAAGCTCTTTCTTAACCTCTTCAAGTTGGTCTTCAAGAGCAGAAACCCTGCCCTTAAGGGTGAGAATCTGCTGTTCTTTCTGATCAATTATAACCTTTAAATTCTTGATTTCATTCGTGAGGTCAAGAATTTTCTTTTCGCGTTCACGGATTTCACGAAGGCGGATTTCCATCTCCTCTTTACGAACAGCATCAAGCTGTGCCTTCATAACCGCCTCGCGGGTCTTCTGCGGCTTTGACTCTTCCTCGGCAATTCGAGCATTTTCAGCATCGTACTGTTCCTTAAGGATTGAACGAAGTCCCGGGTTTGTAGCAATAGACATCATAAAATGCTGGAATCCCATCGCAAAGTAAACATCCTGCTGAACAGTATCTGTCATTTTGCCGTTGTATTCCTCGCTTACAACCTCAAAGCCTTTACGCTTGTAGCTGTCGAGAAAGTTCCACAGCTCAACCACTCTTTTAAAGTTGGGGTTCTTTTTGAGAAGGTTGGTCTGCGTGAGCGGCGGACGAACCTCAGGCTCTTTTGAGATTTCCTTAATCAACTGAGTGTTTAAAAACTCATTAAGGGTTGTTCTGATTCTTCTGATTCGGTCAAAGTCCGAAAGCTGAGAAACATCAAGAACATCAAGGTCATCTGCAAGAGTTTCGTGAGATTCATTTATATAGTTAAGATTAAAATCTACTTTTTTCTCATTAAAATCAATGTGGCGAACCATAGAAATTTTATTATAGCTGTCGTTCGGCACATCTTTCATTTTTGAATATTTATCGTCAACAAAATGAAGCGCTTTGCGAATCAGCGTCATAAGCACACGATTTTCATAAATAGCAAAGCTTTCCTCACGCTCAATTGTGAGGATTTTGTTAGGCGTTACCATATCACCCTCAACCTTGGCGATAAAGTTAGTGTGCTGCGAAAGGTGCTTTACCGACTCGGGACCAATCTTTTTTGCAAGTTCAACTCTAACAACATTGTCAACCTGCTTAATAAAACGGCGCTGTTCGTCTATTGCTTTCTGAATGTACGGAAGTGTTTCCTCAATGGCAACAACCCATTCCATATCAATTACCTTTTCGTTGGTCTTACCGTCGAGCTTATCCTCGCCCTTGTCGCCGTCCTTAAGGCCTTCTGTTATGTAATTGTAAGTAAAATCATTTTTCAGAATGTCCTGCATATACATATATGCTCTGAAATATTTACCAAAATCAGCCATTGATTTTTCTCCAATCAGATAGTTTTACCGCTAAAGGAACAAAGTCCTCTCACCAAGCAAAGGGCGAACAGAGTTCGCCCTGAATTGCTAAAATTATACAAGCTTCTTGAGCATACGGAGATAATCCTTGCTCTCAGTCATATTTTCTTCACCGAAAAGCTCGTCAATATACGCACAAAGGCCATCTATTTCATCACGAATGTATGAAAGATTGAGTGACTCAAATTTTCTAAATACCTTGCGGGCAAGAACATAGTCAAGACCGTCAAGCTCTGTACCGCCTGTTCCGACATAAGCAGGAACAAAGTCACGGAGCTGCTTTACAATACGGTTACCAAAAGCTATGCGGAAATGCTCAATAACATAATCATCCAGAAGGGCAATCTTTTTGAGGTTCTCTTCCGAAACAACATTCTGTGCTTTAGCGGCATTAAGAATATCTTCAAAGTGTTTGTATGAAATGTATACAGAGTCTGTGAGAGGTGCATCAAAAGCAACACCCTTTGTGTCGATGTTAATCGGCATAGCACGGTCATAAACCTTATCTGTGATAGCAAATGTCGAGTCATCGTTGTTCGCAGTACCGATGTACCACATATTCGGCGGAATTTTGAGCTGACCGTTCACGATATGCTTCGGGTCAGACGGCCAAGAGTTCGGGATGATATCAACAACCCACTCATCTCTTGACGGCATTTCAAGAATTGAAAGCATCTCGGCAAAGTAATACTCAACTCGAGCGATATTCATCTCATCGAGGATTACCGCATAGATGTTTTCGTTATACGATGCCTCATACATTGCACGGAGAAGCTCGGTTTCGTTGAACTTCTTTGTAAATTCGTTGAAGTAACCGAAAAGCTCTGTTCTGTCACGCCACGACGGCTGAACGGAAGCAACGATTGAAGGATTGTTTACAAACTTACCAAAGGCGTAAGCAAGTGATGTTTTACCTGTACCTGAAATACCCTGAAGGATAATAAGTCTGGTAGACGCAAACGCAGCAACAAAAAGTCTGATAAGCTTTATATCGTAGTAGAGTCCAAGCTGTGAACAAGCAAAGAGTCTGAAACGCTCACAGAACTCGGGAAGTGTGATATCGTTGTCATAAACCGGCGGAACATAATCTGCCCAAATCTGGTCGATTTCCGTAAGCTTGTAGAAACGGCTTTCGCCTGTATCCTCTTCTTCGCCGTTGTTGAGTGACTCGATTTCTTCGCCTGTAAGCTCTGAAATCTCGTTGGGGTTAAGACCAATCTGTGAAACCTTCATAGAGAGAATCTTATCCTTTTCAAGGTTAAGTCTCATAACCTCTTTATTGAGTGCCTGAACCTCTTTAACAAGAGAATCTGTATCTTTTCTTCTTCTGTGCGAACGAATAAACTTTTTTACAGCGACGACAATAAGCCATACGCAAAGTGCAAGCACAGCTACCAGAAGCACAATGGCAATAATCGCAATTACCCATGCGAGGCCGCCAAGCTCCGTGGTATAGGCATTAATAATGTTTACATAAGCGGAAAAATCAAAGGCATTGCCTACTCCGCCAAATAACCCGGTGATTATTGACCATAATGAGCCAAAAAACTGACCGAGAAATTCAAAAAGAAATTTAAATACTGTATCCACGGTACTTCGTCTCCTTAAAAAAATCTACTCTCATCTTTTGTGTAAGAACACATTTCTAAATTCCTATCCGAATACTGATTCAACAAACAGCTTCTTCAAGGCGGGCGGCCGATGACCGCCCCTACAGTATGTAACTGTATTTCTTTCTCAGCTTTGAGACTGAGAAAGAAATATACCGTTACGATAAACGCTATGAATGCGTTAGGGACAAATTTGTCATAACTTAATCGGAATTATCAGCGGAATTATTGCCGTCAGTAGGTGTTTGTACCTCGGGCTCATTTTCCGCCTTGTCCTGATTTTCTCCGACGGAGGCAAGATATTCCTCAATAGCTCTCTTTTTCTGTTCTTCGGTAAGCTCTGCGGAATCAACCGCAAGCTTTGCCTCTTCGAGAGTTTTTTCTTTATTGTAGGCAAGCAGGTTGAGAACAACACGAACCGCTTCATAAATAAAGAAGATAATCATCGGAAGCAGAACGCAGAGGAAAAATCCAAGCTGAGTTCTGATAAAGCTTAAAAAGTTACCCACGCCGCCAATCTTCGTACCTGTGTATTTGGCAACAATAGATGAAGAGGTTTGAAGATCCTTATCGGGCTCCGGGTTGGTTTTCTTGTTGTCACCCTGTGTTCTGTAGTAGGTAATGTTGTCATCCTTAACAACCTCAACAATTCGGTGAGTGTTAAGAACGGACTCACCGTTTACTGTGATTGGGAAGGTAACAATATCACCTTTCTGATATTCATATGAAGGGTCATTTGTAACATCACTGAAAATTAAATCACCAACATTAATTGTGTCCTCCATTGAATCAGTCTGAACGCTGAGGGGTGCAATGCCGAAAATATTGGGGACCCCTGATGATTTAGATGTTAATGATAATGTAACAATAAGTATTGATACTACCAAAACCAGTATAACAACAATATCTATAATAACATTGATTATCTTTTTTAACACTTTTTTCATGCAAGGGGACTCCGATCAAATAATTTGCTTAATATTATGTTTTACTAACTGTTAATTTATAAATTACTTATCAGCTGTAATATTGAAAGTGATGTTTGGCATCTCGTTACCAGCATTTGCATCCTGGCAATCCTCATCCTGGCCTTCAAACCATACGATAAGCATATAGTACTTAGCTTCATCCTTCTTAAGAGTACCAGCATTAACAGAGATTGAGTTACCCTTTGTTGAAACATCTAAATCAGCTGCTTTGATTGCACCTTTTGCGTCTGCTACGCTTGCACCAACATATTCAACAGGCTTAGCAGCGTCATCACCAGCACTGTAAATGTTATCTCTAAATTTCTCAGCACTTTCAACCGTTGCATTACCACGACCGGTGTCTGCTTTACAATTAGAAGGAACAAGAGCTACACGGAGGTAGTTTTTACCACTTGTAACAGCTGTTTCATTAATTGTTGCTGTAATCTTAACATTTTCAGCAGGCTCAGCACCTGTGTTCTTAACATTGAGCATATTGCAGAATACATTGCCTTCAGCAGCAGCTGTACCAACACCAGTAATTTTCTCACCGTTTGTAGCAGCACCTGACAGACCATTATCAGCCTGAGCTTTGTACCAGTGTGCACCGTCATATGATGATGCCGGCTGGAGAAGGTTTTTAGCTGCATCTGTACCAAAATTATAGTTGAGGTTGTCTGTCCACTCAGAAGTTCTGCTTGATACTAAGAGCAATGACTTCTTAGATGTCTGAACAGAGATACCTTTTGCCTGAGTTGTTGTGTCAGTTGTGAACCATGCAAATGTTGCTGTACCAAGTGCGAGCATTGCTACGAGGAGCATTGCTACGGAAGAGATTAACAATCTCTTTCTTGATGTTGTTTTCATAGAGAAATTCCTCCTAAATAAAATTAATTTTTTTGTCCCTAAAACACCATAGGGATTTTTTGCTATATCAGTGCCGAAGCACATAATACCAAGTTGATGTAATACTGTACCGAAAATTACGGTTTTGCTGTGGATTCTTCATCATCACGAACCGAGAACAACATTCTCATTCTTACATGACCGTTACGGATATCGTCGATACATTCAGGGTCGTTACCCTCAATCCAAATTACGATTGTGTATTTGTCAATATCGCCAACCTTGAATTTTTCGGTTGATGTTTTATAAACTTCCTTATCGCTTACAAACTTTGTGCAATCGGTTTCGGCTTTGCTTCTGTCTTTGTACTGACCTTTGCCGTAAATTGAGCTCTTGCCGTTTTTGTAAATCATAACTCGGGTTGCTTCATCTGCCGACTTAGCCGCACCTGTGATTTCAAGCACTGCATCATAGTCAAGCTCAACCTCTCCGTTATTTTTACAATAGAAGGTATAAGCAACATAGTTTTTGCCGTTGTGCGCACCGTCTTTGCTTGTGTCAAGGTCAACTGGAAGCCATGAATATGTAATGTTTGTAACATCCTTAACCTGCTCCGCTGAAAGTGAAGCACACTGAGTTTTGAAGTCAGCGTCTTCGCTAAGCACGATACCTTTTTTTACGGCAGGAGAATCAATGCTGATAATCAAGTCGCCCCATTGCGTTACAAGCGTTGAAACAATGAACAGAATAAGAAGAATGATTATGCAGACCGAAAGGATAATACTCAAAAGCCGTCTGCGCTTTTTGTATTTTACAATCTCGATTGAATCATTTTTCACATGAAAATGTTCAATCTCGGCATCTGCCATTTTCTTATCATTTAAGCGACTTAACTCCTCGGGAGTAATCGGTTGTTCAATTTTTGGTTTCTTTTTTCCGAACAAGTTTTTCTCTCCCCTCAAAGTTGTATCCGTTTAACTGTCGGATTGTGCGTATTTCATTAACCCATAATTTTTCTCCTGTCTGAAATCTGCGTTGAATGACAGCTTCTCCAGGGCGGGCGGTCGATGACCGCCCCTACGGGATCTTGTTTAATTATGATATCGGTTTATTATCCTTATCGCATCCGATAAAGCCAAGCTGTACCGAAAGCTGTGCATCCTGAACATCGTCATCACACTCGGGGTCGTTACCCTCAATCCAAAGACGAACTGTTACCTTAACAGGTTCGAGCTGATTAAGATGGAAAAGTCTTGTGTTATTTGAATAAACCATTGAACCTGACGGCAAATCAAAAGTTGTCTGTCCGTTTACGGGATTACTTCTGTTCGGCTCATAAATTGTTGTGCCGTTGCCTGTTCCCTCGGCTGTGAAATCAACTCTTGTACAATTAACTACATCAGCCTTTGCACCTGTTGATTCGGTCGAAACCTTTGTGCCGTCATCAGCACCTGCCTTTGTGCTTTCGGTTGTGAGGTGAACCCACATTTCCTCGGTTGCGATGAAGTAACATTCAAACTCAAGGTAGCTGTGCTTGTTAGGCTCTCTGACTGTGCCGCGCTGATTGGTGAACTCTGTACCCTCTCTTGTTGTAACAGGGTCAAGCACCGTATCTTCAAGACTTGAACCGTGCTTTTTAAGGTAATCGTCAATCATTTCATTTGTGATTACCTTGCCGTATTTTTCAAGGTCTTTGCCGTGGTTTTCCATACTGACTTTAAGCTGTGCGGCAAGGCTGATATTGAGGTCAAGCTTGTCAACGCCTGCAAAAGTGTTTACCGAGAACCACGCAACAGTTGCGGTTGTCATTGAAAGAAGAGTTATGATTGCAACAAAAACAATCAGCCTTTTTCTCTTTTTAAATGGAACTTTGTCGCTGACCATCTTATCAATAATCCTGTTAAAAAGGCTCACAAAAACCCTCTCCTCATAAAAAATAATGCGCTAAAACGGCGCACCGCTGTACCAAAATATAATAATATTCTATACCTTCAACGCACATTTTGCAATAATTATTTGTCCTCTGTCATATTTTTTGGATGAATTCACAAGATTTTCACATTACATTTGTGCATTCCTCTAAACTTTTCTTTTTTCGATAATATTTTAATGGACTTAATCTTCTTGCCCTTTATTCATATTCTAACCTTTAAAATGATATAAAAAGACAAAAAATCCCCTTTAATTAAGGGGATTTTAGGTTTACAATAATAACAAACGACATTTAATAAATTCTGAGACAAAAGTTACAGCCGTGTAACTTATTTTATTATATTGCTGTTTTAAATTATTTAATTTTGTTTTCTCACTATTTTGTACTCATCATAAAGCTGAAAATAGTGGCAGGTGTCGGTGTTCTGCGTAAGAAATCTTGCCATTTCATCTTCATCAAGGTTGATACTGCAATAATCGCCGAATTCGTCATCGCTCACAAAGTTGGCACAAAATTCGCATTTATCAGCCATTCTGCTCACCGTCCTTTTTGAGAAACTCATATTTGTCATAACTGAACGGAACATAATTTTCGATTTGATTAAAAACTTCTTCTTCGGTATTTGCAATCGTGTAAAGTCTGTTGCAGGCATTGGTCATAAACTTTTCACTTACGGCATTATCAAGCATTGCAAGCATTGAGTTATAGTAGCCTTTTACATTGTATATAATGATAGGCTTTGAATGTCTGCGGAGCTGTTTAAGTGTGAGAACCTCGAAAAACTCTTCAAAAGTTCCCATACCGCCTGCGCAAATTACAAAAGCGTCCGCTTTATCTTCCATAATGCCCTTGCGCTCACGCATTGTGTCGGTTACAATAAGTTCGGAACATTTGTCGAAAACAACACCCACATCAATAAAAAAGTCAGGTGTAACACCGATTGTGTGACCGCCTGCGCCGTGTGCGCCACGGACTGACGCACCCATAACACCGTACTTTCCTGCACCGAACACAAGGCCGTAGCCTTTTTCGGCAATCTTTTTGCCGAGATGCTCGGCAGATTCAAGATAGATTTTATCAATTTGCTCACTTGATGAGCCAAAAACACATATATTCATACTTATTTATCCTTTCGCATTTGCGTTATTTTTCTAATTTTATTCTGAATGACCTGCAATAAACCGCATTAAATTTAAATCGGAGCAATGCTCTGCTTTGCTTGCAAAGAGCAGAGATTGCGACAGATTGCAATCATTGCGAAGGAGCGCAAGCTCCTAAGGGGTTCATTGGAAATGCTAATTTTCAATGAAGTCCTGTGATGATTTTGCCTAAAGGGCAACAATCATCCGCAATTAGATTATACAACTGAAAATTAAAGCGGTCAAGCAGTCAGAACAACGGCAATGCACAATTTACAGAGAATTTATTTTTACAAAACATTCTATACATAAAAACATATATAAATCATTTTATTCAACGGAGAACATATTATGTCTGATACTTCTTCAAAACTCAAAAATTCAAATGATTCTGTTATGAAACAGAGCGTAATCAAGCTTGCGTGGCCGATATTTTTACAGCTGTTGCTCGGTGTTTCACTCGGCTATGTTGACACAATTATGCTTTCAAACTACAACAGTACCGCAGTTGGGGCAATTGGCAACGCAAACCAAATTCTCGGTTTTCTGACGCTTGCCTTTAACATTATATCAAGTGCAACCGGTATCATTGTCAGCCAGTACCTCGGTGCAGGCAAAAAAGAAAAGATGAATATGATTTACACGGTTGCGTTGTCGTTCAACCTTGTGCTGAGTATTGTCATCAGCCTTGTTGTGTTCATATTCAGCCGCAATCTGCTTGAGGCAATGCAGGTGCCTGCCACAATGCTTGACGAATCCGATATGTATATGAGAATAGTCGGCGGTACAATCTTTACTCAGGCGCTTATCAACGCTTTTAACTCAGTTTTTGCAAGCAACGGCAAAACTGTTTTCGGTATGATTATCGGACTTGGAATGAATATTATAAACATCTGCGGAAACGCTCTTTTGCTCTACGGTCCGCTCAAAGTTCTCGGACTCGGCGCATCGGGTGCGGCTGTTTCAACCTGCGCAAGCAGAGTTATTGCAGTAATTGCCGCAATCGTCTACTTCTACACAGTTATCAAAGGCAAGTTCAGCCTTAAATATCTCCGCCCGTTCCCATATGATGTTCTCAAAAGCCTTTTAAAACTCGGTATTCCGACAGCAGGCGAGAATATTTCCTACAACTGCTCACAACTGATTTTGCAGGCATTTATCAATACAATGGGCATTGTTGCAATCAACGCAAAAATCTACGCAAATATGCTTTCGATGTTCACCTATATGATTGCACTTGCCGCTGCAACAGCAACACAGATTATTGTCGGTCACAGCGTAGGCGCTCACGATTACGATTTTGCATATCACAGAGTGTTGAAAACTCTGCGTTTCGGTATGATAATTTCCATTTCGGTTGCAATTATAAACTGGCTGATTTCGCCGTTTACATTCGGACTTTTCACAAGCGACAAGGCTGTTATTGCACTTGGCTCATCGGTTATGTTTATTGCGATTATTCTTGAATTTGGCAGAACAACAAACCTTGTTATCATCAACAGTATGAAAGCCGCAGGCGATGTTAAATTCCCGACTGCACTCGCAATCTTCTCAATGTGGATTTTGAGCGTTGGACTCGGCTGGCTGCTCGGCATTTTCTTTGGAATGGGACTTACCGGCATTTGGATTGCTATGGCAGCCGATGAGATTTTCAGAGGTGTTGTTGTGCTTATTCGCTGGATAAAAGGCGGCTGGAGAGGCAAGAGAGTTGTGCTTGATGAAAAAACAAACTCAAATGAAACGGCAGAAGTTACGGCTTAATCCGACAAAGGAATATGATACCATAAAATAAAGGAGGATAAACTTATGAACTATATGGAATACAATGTTGAGGATAAGAACCTCGAAGAAATTTTGCTTGCACTCAAGTCACTTGATGAGGTTGAGGCGGTCGCACTCGGCGGTTCTCGTTCAACAGGTGCAAGCGATAAAAATTCGGACTACGACATTTATGTTTACTGCTCGGAAATTCCGACAGGTGAAACAAGAGAAAAACTGCTTAAAAAATACTGCTCCGCTGCAGAATTCGGCAATCACTACTGGGAGAGTGAGGACAACACAGTTATGAACAACTGCATTCCTGTTGACATAATCTATCGCGAAGTTGACAATTTCGGCCGGTATATTGATATGGTAATCAAGGGCGGCAAGGCTTTTAACGGCTATACAACCGCATTTTGGCACAATATCAAGAACAGCAAAGTCCTCTTTGATAAGACAGGCACTTTTACAAAATTCAGAGATATAGCACAGATTGACTATCCCGAAAATCTTCGCAGTGCGATTATCAAAAATAACCGCAACCTCTTGAGCGGAAAATTGCCGTCATATGACAAGCAGATTAAAAAGGCACAGGAGCGTGGCGATATTGTCAGCGTGAACCACAGAATTGCCGCATTCCTCGAAAGCTATTTTGATGTTATCTTTGCACTCAACCGCCAAACTCACCCCGGTGAAAAAAGGCAAATTCAGCTTTGCAAAAAGTATTGCCCCCTCTTGCCGAAAGATTTTGAGGAAAATATAAACGCCCTTATGAAATCAATCTCAACCGGCGACTCGTACGAAATTGTCACCGCAATCGTCAATAACCTCGATGAAATCCTTGACGATGAATTTAAATAAAAAAAGCGGTTAAACCCAAATTTTAAAAACGAATATAAAATAATCGTCCGATATTTGAGGCTGTCGGGCGATTATTTTTTATGCTATTGATGACTTCTGCGAGTGCTATAAGTAAAATTATCAGCAAAACCGATTCAGTCATGCATACCACCCCGAGTGCTAACCACCTTAAACTTCCTTGTGTTCTTGTATCAAGTTAAAAGTACGATGTCAACCATATGAAAAAGGTCGTTCCGTTAAGGAGCGACCTTTGGTTTATACAATTATTTTTATGCATATATACTGTATATTTTCTGTTAAAAATTTGAAATCAAAATAAATCAGAATGTGTGCCTGTACGGAACAAAAACAATTCAAGCTCGCCGTTATCTATGCAATACACCAACAACCAATCAGGTTCTATGTGACATTCACGAAATCCCGCATAATTTCCGCTAAGGTTGTGGTCACGGTATTTTACATCTAACGGTTGCTGACTTGCCAGCATATTAACTACTTCCTGAAGTCGATTAAGCTTTAAGCCACGCTTTCTTGCAGTCTTAAGGTCTTTTTTGAATTGATTCGACACAACAATATTAAGCATCATCAAAGACCTCGTCCAACACCTCATCAAAAGAATTATATCTTTTGTATTTACTCGGATTGTTTTTCATTTCTTCAAATTCAGCCAATGCAGCTTTTGTTTCGACATTTGGAGTTGTGCGTTTCACTTCAAACGGTATTCCGTCGTGACTTACCGCACTTTTTAAAAACATTGTAATAGCTGAGGTCATATTAAGACCAAGATCGTTAAACAGATTTTCGGCAGATTGTTTTAATTCGGAATCGACCCTTACATTTATATTTGTAGTAGCCATATAATAACCTCCTTTTTTAAGTATATTATATACATAATTATTCACGATGTCAATATTTGTATTGATACTGTTTTGCATTGTGTTACAAATATAAAAATACTCCTTCAAATTAACTCTGAAGGAGCACTTTAATTTTATTTCTTCACCATAACTACAGCCTGTTTGCCGAGTTCGGCATAGCGGGAATTTACAATGCTTTTTGAATAGCGTGTGCGGGCATTTGTCCATGGGTCATTAAAATAGTAGTAAGTACTGTCATAGCCTGTAAGCACAAGGCAGTGCTCACCTGCAATCCAAGTATAATAACTGCCGAGCTTATATTTTGCATTTTCATCCGTGTAGTTGACCTTCCAAGTTGTAGTCTTGTATGACGGCGACATATTGATTGTTGCCCAAACCATAATAGGCTGACCCTGTGCCACATATTTGCCCGAAAGATATTCAAGACTTTTTCCGCTTACTACAGTTGCCTTGTATGACTTGTTAGAAAGATAGCTGTTCATCGACTTTGCCATAACAGGTGCGTATGCGCCAAAACTGTTTGAACTGTACGGCGTTCCGACAAAAGCACAGTTCGGGTCCGGACCTTCAAAACCGCTGTTAGTGTAGGTCAACGGTTTTTTTATGAGATAGTTATTCGCAAATGATGTTTCGGAAATATTGTATCCGTAGTGTTTGAGCAGCATTGTTGCACTGCAGGTTTCACAACCGGTCGGCAATTTGCTCTGACCAATCAACGGCACATTTGAAATCTTCTTGCTCTGTGGCATTATGTACACCTTGCAGGTCACCTTTTTTCCGTTAATCATCGTACAGGTTACGGTTGCCGTACCTGTGGTGATACCTTTGACAATACCTCCGGACTGTGTAACGGTCGCAACTTTTGAATTGCTTGTTGAATACAATCTGTAATAAGCCGCCGTGCCATTTGGAATACTGCTGTTCAAATCAAAGCTGTCACCTATGTACATTACAATTTCAGTTGAATTTAAGGTAACCGATGTTGCAAGTGGTTTGACGGTTACTGTGCAAATACCCTCTGCTCCGTTCACTGCTTTGCAACGGATTTTTGTTGTGCCTGCCGCCTTTGCGGTTACAAGACCGCCGCTTTGCTCAACAGAGGCAACCGCTGAATTATCGGAATAATAAAGTCTGTAGTATGCAGCTGTGTTGCTCGGGATAGAACTTGCCAAATCGTATTGTTCACCGATACCGAGAGTAATGCTTGTTTTATCAAGCGTAATGCTGTTTGCAAGCTTCTTTACGGTCACACTACAGCTTGCTGTTTTGCCGTTATATGTTTTCACCGTTATTGTTGTTGTGCCGACACCTACAGCCGTTATCTTTCCGTTTGAACCAACAGTTGCAACATTTTTATTGCCCGTTGAAAATGTTACCTGCGACAAATCACCGTTTTCAACGGTTACAGTCAAAGTATAACTTTCGCTGACTCCAAGTATTACAGAACTTTTGTTAAGCTTAACACCTGTCGGCACTGTGGTAGGTTTTGGAACTGTAACGGGTTCGGTCGTTTCCTCTGTAGTCGGTTCTGTGTACTCTGTTGTTGCCTCGGTAAAACTTTCCGTAGTCGGCTCAGTGTACTCCGTTGTTGACTCGGTATATTCTTCCGTGGTAGGTTCTGTATATTCCGTTGTCACTTCGGTATAGCTTTCCGTAGTCGGCTCAACCACCTCTGTTGTCGGCTCTGTATAAGCAAAAGAAGTTGGCTGAACACTGTCGGTTGACGGTTCTGTTGTATTCGGCAACAGACCGATTACTGTTTTCTGAATAAGAGAAACATCAAAAACCGAAAGCGTATTATCGTTGTCCATATCATAAAGGACTTTTTCCTCATCGGATAAATCCATCATTCCCACAATATATTTCTGTACATTCGTGGCATCTTCAATTGAAAATTCATACTTTTGATTTGCACTGTCAGTCACCGCAGTTGCAGGGACAGTAAATGATGCTGCCGTTAATACACCCGCAAGCATTACCGCTATTATTTTTTTAACTTTCATACTCTCCACCATTCCTTTACCTTATAATTATAACAAACCTATGCAATATATTCAATTGTTGTTTTACTATTTTTTACTATTTATAGTTAGCAACAAAAAGAGCCACCCATAAGAGTGACTCTGAATTATCTTACCTATTGAACTGTCAAACGATAAAGTTTTATATCCCCTGTGTATTTTTTCAGTATAAAATAACCGTATTGAAAATTTCCTTTGCCGTGACCGCATTATCGGTTATGGCATTTTTTAATTCTGTGATATTGTCAAACTTTTTTTCTGGGCGGATGAAGTCGAGCAGACGGACATCGGCTGTCTGACCGTATATTTCACCGCCGTGAAAGTCAGGCATCCAAGTTTCGCTCAGAAGTTCCGTTCCGCCGACTGTCGGCTTTATGCCGATATTAGTCACACCGCAATAGACCTTTCCGTTTTCAAGTGTGACGGCAGACGCATAAACGCCGTATTTAGGCACGGCAAGATTTTCGGGAAGTTTCTGGTTAATTGTCGGAGTGCCGAGTTCTCTGCCAAGTCTTTTTCCGTGAGTAATCACGGCTGAAAATCCAAACCTTGAACACAAAAGTTTATTGGCACGGCGGATATTGCCCTCGCCCACAAGCGAACGGATAAGGGTTGAAGAAACAATATCGTCACCGTCACGCTCAGGCTCAATCACTTTAAGCTCCGTACCGTTCTCGTCACAAAGCTTTTTGAGCAAATCGGTATCACCTTCACCGTTTTTCCCAAAATGATAGTTAAAACCGCAGACAACAAATTTTGCGTTGAGGTCGCCGAAAATAATTTTCTCGGCAAAGTCCTTTGCGGGCATATTCATCAGCTTTTTGAAATCAAGGCTGAAGGTATGTTCAATACCCAAACTTTCAAGCGTTTTCAGCTTATCTTCCGTTGTCATCAGCGCACCTTTCGGAGATTTTCCGAGAACCTCTTTCGGACTTTGGGCAAATGTAAAGCACACCGGCAAAAGTCCGTTTTTCTTCTGTTCAACAGCCGAGAGAATAACCTTGCGGTGACCTTTGTGAAGTCCGTCAAAAAATCCGAGAGCAACGGCAGTATTCAATTTTTCGTGTTCTGAAACAGTAAAATTCTGCATATATATTTCCTATGATTAAATTAAATTTTACCGCTTTTCAAAAGTGCGGCAGTCTTTAAAACGGCAATCTGTGTTTTGGCGTCGGGAATCATATTGTTAAGCACCATTTCAACGGCTTTGTTGAGTGGGATTTTTTCAACATTCAAAAACTCACCCTCGTCAAGCTTTTGCTCGCCCTGTGACTTTACCCGACAGGCATAAAGATGGATAATTTCCGAGGTGTATCCGGGCGACGGATACACCTGACCGAGAGAAATGTATGAGTAACCCTCAAGTCCCGTTTCTTCAAGAAGCTCACGCTTTCCGTTTTCAAGCGGAGTAGAACCCTTTTCGAGCTTACCGGCGGGAAGTTCAAGCACAACTTCCTTGTACGGATAACGAAACTGCTTTACAAAAGAAAGGTTATTGTCCTCGTCAAGGGCGGCAACGCATACTCCGCCCGGATGATTGACAACCTCTCTCTTTGACTTTTTACCGTCAGGAAGTTCCACTTCGTCAAGAACGATATGCAGAACTCTGCCGTCAAAAATTTTCTTGCTGTCAAGAGTTTTTTCAAAAAGTTCCATAATTATGCCTCCGTTTTAAAGATTGAATTATCGAAAGGAAAGGATTTTGTTATGCCCGATTATAATGTTTTTCCCGATTACAAAACACGCAAAGAAATCATAAACGAGCTTTGCGGCGAGTACAAGTTCATCAAACATTGCTTTGCAGGAAAAAGCGTGTGCGGAAGAGGTATTGATGTTCTGCACATAGGCAACACCAAAAACCGTGTGCTATACTGCGGCGGTTTTCACGGCTCGGAATACCTCACAATACTTGCATTGCTGAAATTTTTTGAAGAATGCTGTGAGGCAATGGAAAGCGACAGAACTGTCGGCGGATGCAAAATCGGGAATTTTTTAAGCATTCGAGGTCTTACGATTGTGCCTTGCGTAAATCCCGACGGCACGGAAATTGCCTTGCATGGCAGTGACGCCGCATTCAAATACAAATCGCTTGTTGAAAAGGTCTGCACCGATACATATAAATGGCAGGCAAATGCCCGTGGAGTTGACATCAACCACAACTTCAATGCGGGTTGGTGCAGACTTAAACAGCTTGAATTAAAGAACAATATCAAGTGTCCTGCGCCGACAAGATTCGGCGGCAATCATCCCGAGAGCGAACCCGAAACAAAGGCACTTACAACGCTTTGCCGTAATATTGACTTTGAACGGGCAATCGCTCTGCACAGTCAGGGACGGGAAATTTACTGCTCATTCGGCAGACACACACCCGTTCTGAGCTTTCGGCTTGCGTCAATGTTCTCACAGGCAAGCGGCTACAACATAGCCTTTCCCGAGGAAATTGCCACAGGCGGCGGCTTTAAGGATTGGTTCATCGAAAAATTCCGCCGTCCCGCCCTCACCATAGAAATGGGACTCGGAAAAAATCCCCTCCCCCTCTCCGACTTTGAAGAAGAATACAAAATCCTGCAAAGCATTCTCTGTCTCGGAGCGGTGGTTTAAAAATTTAATTTCATTGTATTTACAGCACTGAACACATATTGTTTGGTGCTGTTTTTAATTAAAAGGGCGCGTTAAAATTATTCCTAACATTTTCTTATAAAATTCAAGGGCAACCTCGGTTGCCCTTGTTTATTTTGTTATTTTTAATAACTTTGATTAATTTTTATCGTCCTCATCATCAAAGAATGAGATTGAGTTTACGATATTGTCAACAGCCTCGTCTGAAATTACATTCGGCTCGTCAAGATATTTTGATCTTTTTTCAATGCTGTCAATAGCCATCTGCATCTGCTCCTGGGGAGTTGACGGCTTTTTCGGAGCGTCGTAAATCTCGTTATCCTCCGGATTTGAGATGTTCACATACTCCTCTTTTTTAGGCTCTTCTTTAACCTCGGGTTCTTCCTCAGGCTCAACGATTGCAGGCTCATTACCGTCATCGGGAACTTCAACTTCCTCTGTCACATCTTCCGCAGATTCCTCTTTTACGGGTTCTTCCGCTTTTTTGGCAGATTCGTCATTTTTTTTTGACTTGTCAACGCCAAAGTTCGGAGCATCGTAATTTTCGTCAATCTCCTCTGCGGCAGCCATAATTACCTCACCGGGAGCGTCAATCTGCTTTTCTCTTCTCGCCTCGGCAACAGCCTTGAGCTCATCAAGGTGATTTACAGGCTTTTCAACCTTTTCGCTGTCCTCATCAAAATAGATATCATACCATACGAGGAACACATAAATTGTCCAAACTCGTCTGCTGTTATCTTCTTTTCCGCTGAAATGACTGTCGAGCCATGAAACAAGGACATCTGTATTGAAGAATTTCTCGGCAGTTTTGCCCTTGAACTTTGTCTTTACAACATTATAATACTTCTCGTCACGAAGCCATACTCTTGTCGGTACAGGGAAACCGAGTTTCTCTTTTTCGGCAGTAGCCTCAGGCATATGGCGAACGGCAGCCTTACGCATTGCATACTTTGTGTTGTGCTTGTTGCAGCGCAGTTTTGTCGGGAGCGATGACGCAACCTTGAAAACCTCCTTATCGAGGAAAGGAACACGAAGTTCAAGCGAGTTAGCCATACTCATTCGGTCGGCTTTAAGAAGAATGTCGCCGACCATCCACATATTGATGTCAAGATACTGCATCTTTGTAACATCATCATACTTACGGCAACGATAATAATATTTTCTTGTAAGATTCTGTGGGCGTGTTGCAATTGACGGATCTTTCAAAAGCTCCTGCTTCTGCTTATAGTCATACATAAATGCGTTACCAATATAACGCTCCTCAAGCTTGTCACAGGCACGGATAAGATAATCTCTGCCCTTGATGTCGGGGAGCTTTCTGCAGATTGCTCTTATTGCCTTTCTGATGCAATGCGGAACAATTGTCTGATAAACCTTGAACACTCTCGGATCGTTGTAGCAGGTGTAACCGCCGAACAATTCGTCTGCACCCTCACCCGAAAGGACAACCTTTACATAATGGCTTGCAAGACGGGACACAAAGTAAAGTGCGATACATGATGGGTCTGCAAGCGGCTGGTCCATATGGTACTGAACAGTCGGAACAGCATCCCAAAACTCTTCGCTTGAAATAAGGTGAGTGTGGTGTTCAACACCGATTTTTTCGCTGAGATTTTTTGCCCAGCTGATTTCGTTATACTTTTCACCAAAGTCAAAGCCGACTGTAAAAGTCTTTTGATCGGCAAAATATGTTGAAACATAGCTTGAATCAACACCGCTTGAAAGGAAACAGCCAACCTCAACATCGGCAATTTTGTGAGCGTTTACAGAGTTTTCAAAGACCTTTTCAATCTTATCAACAGCCTCTTCCTCAGTCATTTCTTCATCGGGATTAAAACGAGCCTCAAAATAACGGGTAGTTTCAACCTCGCCGTCTTTGTACCAGAGGTAGTGACCGGGCATAAGGCAGTAAACACCCTCAAAGAAAGTTTCGGGCGGAACTGCATACTGGAATGAAAGGTAGGAATCAAGTGCCTTTCTGTTGAATTTCTTTTCAAACTTAGGATATTCAAGAATACTCTTGATTTCACTTGCATAGACAAAGTCATTGCCTATCTGAGTGTAGTGCATCGGCTTAATGCCGAAAAAGTCACGGGCAATAAAAAGTGAGTTATCCTTTGTGTTGTAGATAGCAAAGCCGAACATACCGCGGAGTTTTGGGAGCATATCCTCTTTCCATTCCTCAAAGCCGTGAACAAGCACTTCACTGTCTGTATCTGTATAGAACTTATGACCTTTTGCGATAAGCTCTTTTCTCAAATCCTTGTAGTTATAAATTTCACCGTTGAATGTGAGAACAAGGCTTTTATCCTCATTGTATATAGGCTGATGACCTGCACCGAGGTCAATAATGGAAAGTCTGCGAAATCCCATGGAAATATTGTCATCCGTAAAAAATCCGTCCGAGTCGGGACCACGGTGAGTGATAACCTCTGTCATATTTCTGATAACATCGGCTCTGTTTTCAACCTGTCCCATAAAGCCGGCTATGCCGCACATATCACAATTCCCCTTTCAAGGTAATTTTCAAAATTAACCGCATTAGACTAATGCCCTATTTTAAACATTTTATCACAATTTACTCCCAAATTCAACTGTTTGCAGGCATAAGTTTCAAATCAAAGCAACGCCCCTCAGCCTTTTTTATTCTTTAAGTATTCATCAAGCAAATCCGCTGCATATCTGCACAATTCAGGACACGGACGGGCGGCATAATATTTTTCTGTTCTCTCAGACGGAGTCGGGTTGTCCTTTGCCTTTGCTCTCATACCGAGAAGGTCACGGCAGATGATTGAACCGTTGTCCTCTTTGAACCTTTCGGCAAGCTGCTGAACCTCGGTGTAGACACGCTTTTTGTCGGCATTATCCTTGCTGTCGCTGTAACCCCTTGCAAGGCCTAAAGCCATGTACATTCCCGTAACAGTACCGCACACCTCACGCATTCTGCCGATTCCGCCGCCGAACGGCGATGCAAGCATAAGAGCAGTCCGTTCATCAAATCCCAAATCGTCACAAAATGCAAGCAATACAGCCTGAGCGCAGTTGTAGCCCTGCATAAAATTATTCTTTGCAATTTCACCTTTTGTCATACCAATTTCTCCTTTTGACAAAGCAATTTCATACAAGCCCAGTATAGCACCGAAAACCGCATACTGCAACGATTTTTTGCTTGTAGAAGAGGTTAGTGTATGATATAATTTATCATACAACAGCATTTCGCAAATTGTATCGTTTACAAGCACATTGCGAACGCTTTAAATTTGCTTGCTTTATTCGGCAGAATTGGTATAATCTAAGTACAGATATTTCACACATCTTTTAGAAGCGTGAAATATCCGTGAGTTTAGCCGTGGAATAATCCACAACCAAACTCACGAGGAGCTGACGCTCCTTTGTACTGATTGCAATCTGTCGCAAGCTCTGCTCCTTGCAAGCAAAGCAGAGCGTTGCTCGGATTTAAATCTAAATACAGATTAAAATAAAGTACAAAAAAGACATTAAAGAAAAAGGTGATTAGCATTGTCTTTTCCACAGGATAAAATAAGAAATTTCAGCATTATCGCTCACATTGACCACGGCAAGAGTACGCTTGCGGACAGAATTCTTGAGCAGACCAACTCCGTTTCCGAAAGGGATATGGAGGCGCAGCTGCTTGATGACATGGACCTTGAGCGTGAGCGTGGCATTACAATCAAGGCAAGGGCAGTTAGCGTTATCTACAAAGCCGATGACGGCGAAGAATATCTTTTTAACCTCATCGACACCCCCGGTCATGTTGACTTTAACTACGAGGTTTCCCGTTCACTGGCGGCTTGTGAGGGCGCTATTCTTGTTGTTGACGCATCACAGGGCATTGAGGCGCAGACTCTTGCAAACACATATCTTGCCGTTGACAGCGGACTTGAAATTGTTCCCGTTGTCAACAAAATTGATTTGCCGAGTGCCGACCCCGACAGGGTTATTCAGGAAATCGAAGATGTAATCGGTATTCCTGCCGAGGATGCCCCGAAAATTTCCGCAAAGGCAGGAATCAACATTCACGCAGTTCTTGAAAAGGTTGTTCACGATATTCCTGCTCCGACAGGCGACATCAATGCACCTCTGCGTGCATTGATTTTCGACAGCTACTATGACAGCTACAAGGGCGTAATTATATATGTAAGACTCAAAGAGGGACAGATTCACCCGGGCGATGAATTTAAACTTATGGCAACGGGCAGTGTGTTCAATGTTGTTGAGTGCGGACTTATGCACGCAACCGCCCCCGAAAAGACCGACGGCCTTTATGCAGGCGAGGTTGGCTACATCACGGGTTCAATCAAAACTCTTGCAGACGCAAAGGTCGGCGATACGGTTACACTCACATCAAATCCCGCAGAAGAACCGCTCCCCGGCTACCGTGAGGCACAGCCTATGGTTTTCTGCGGTATCTACCCTGTTGACGGCGCAAGATACGGCGACCTTAAAGATGCACTTGAAAAGCTCCAGCTTAACGATGCGGCTCTTTCGTTTGACCCCGAAACATCTGTCGCACTCGGATTCGGTTTCCGTTGCGGATTTTTGGGACTGCTCCATATGGAAATCATTCAGGAGCGACTTGAAAGAGAATATCAGCTTGACCTCATCACAACCGCACCGAGTGTAATTTACAGAATCACACGCACAGACGGCACGGTTGAGATGATTGACAACCCGACAAACTATCCCGATCCGTCACTTATTCAAATGGCGGAAGAGCCTGTAACAGACGCTCACATCTATGCACCTAAGGAATATGTCGGCAATATTATGGAGCTTTGTCAGGACAGACGAGGAACTTTTGTCGATATGCAGTATATTGATGCCGACCGTGTTGATTTACACTATGTACTTCCACTTGCGGAGATAATCTACGACTTTTTCGACACACTCAAATCACGCACAAGAGGTTATGCATCATTCGACTATGAGCTTAAAGAATATGTTCAGAGCAACCTTGTTAAGCTCGATATTATGCTCAACGGCGAGGTTGTCGATGCACTTTCGTTCATCATTCACGCCGACAAGGCATATTCAAGGGCAAGAAAGATGGCTGAGAAGTTAAAGGAAAAGATTCCGAGACAGCTTTTTGAAATTCCGATTCAGGCTTGCATCGGCGGTAAAATTATTGCCAGAGAAACCGTAAAGGCTATGCGTAAGGATGTACTTGCCAAGTGCTACGGCGGTGATATTTCCCGTAAGAAAAAGCTTCTTGAAAAGCAAAAAGAAGGTAAAAAGCGTATGCGCCAGCTCGGTTCTGTTGAAGTTCCGCAGGAGGCATTTATGGCGGTTCTCAAGCTTGATACGGATTAACGGTGAAGATATGAAAGAACTTGCTATGTTTTACAACTTTTCGGACGAAAGATTTCGCAAGGCAAAGTTTGCACTTATGCCGTTGAAAATTCAGGTTAAAAAGGTTGAAAAAGAAGATTTCAATCAGCCTATCGGCTACCTTGCAGGCATCAAGGGCGTTGAGCCTGTGGCAAAAAAGTTTGACGGTGATGGCTTTGACGAAGAAATGATTGTCATGCACAATTTCACAAATAAAACGATTGACTCGCTCATCAAGGCACTGAACAAATGCGGTGTCGGACGAGTTCCGCTCAAGGCGGTTATCACTCCCACAAGCAAAGACTGGGACAGTCTGACGCTTATCAAAGCACTTAAAGCCGACCATGAGGAAATGCTTAAAAAATTGAAAACGAAAAGTTGAAAATGGAAAATGAAAGTCGGGAAGACAGTTTGCAAAATGCAAAACAATGTCTTCCCGACTGTTTTTATTTATATGAAATTACCGCCGCATTATTACAATCAATTTTTAAGAATTTTCTCAATCAATTGTGCAACACCATCATTATTATTTGACGGAATTACGATATCGGCACGGTCAAGGCATTTTTGGCTTGCGTTTTCAACAGCCGCACCAAGTCCCGACTCGGCAATCATGTCGGCATCGTTATCGGCATTGCCGCAGGCGCAGACATTTTCCATGCCGATATCCAAAAAGTCACACAAACGCAGGAGTGCCTTCGCTTTTGATGCCTCTGCCGACATAATCTCAACAAAATGGTCGGTTGAAGTCGTAATTTCAACGCTGTTGCAAGCCTTTTCGATACTGCTCCACAGCCTGTTGCGAAGCTTTTCGTCCGTACTTATAATGCTGATGAGGTCAAGCTCATTTCTATGCTTGCTCAAAAAGCTTCTCATATCGACAATCTTGCCGTGGCATGAACGGGTGTATTCAAAATATTCAGGCTCACAGCCGTAGTCAAGCGGTTTATGCACATATCTGACATCGGCATATGTAAATCCGTCTATAAATCCCTCAAGAATAACATCATCATTACGCACAGCGCCGAGAATTTTCAACACATCATCGGGTAAAATCAGAGAACGGTGAACCGTTTTACCGCACTTGCTTATTACAGCACCGTTTGAGGTAATCGCATAGTCCAGACCGACAATGTTCATCACGCTGTCGGGCATCATTACAAACGGTCTGCCGCTTGCCGCAACAACGGTTATTCCGCTTTTGATCGCAGATTCAATGGCAGTTTGCGTTCGTTTGCTCAAGGTGTCGCTGTCGGCAAGAGTTGTGCCGTCAAGGTCAAGTGCAATCAGCTTTATATCTTTCATCTTATCCATACAAATCCCTCTGTCAGATTTTCTTTGGGCAAAATCCGTTCATACAGCACTCCTCACATTTTGCCTTTCTTGCGGTACAGACTGCTCTGCCGTGCAGAACAAGTCGGTGGCAAAAATCGTTGCTTTCATCGGGCGGCAAAAGCTCCCTCAATGCAAATTCAATCTTCTTCTGATCTTTCAAATCGTGAAGTCCGAGCCTTCTTGTAATGCGTATGCAATGTGTATCAACCACAACCGCAGGCTGACCGAAAATGTCACCGCACACAAGATTTGCGGTCTTTCTGCCGATTCCGGGGAGTTTTGTCAAATCGTCAATATTATCGGGAACAACACCGCCGAAATCGTCACAAAGCATTCTTGCCATTTCGACAATATCTTTCGACTTGGTCTTGTAAAGTCCGCAGCTTTTTATATACTCCGCAACTTCTTCGGGAGTTGAGTCGGCAAAATCCTGAGCAGTTTTGAACCTGTCAAACAACGAAGGAGTGACCATATTAACCCTTGCGTCCGTGCATTGAGCGGCAAGCCTTGTTGCAATGAGCAGCTGCAACGGATCTGTGTAGACAAGCGAACATATTGCGTCGGGATATTCTTTTTTCAAGGCATGAACAGCGTTCACGGCGATTTCTTTTTTGGTCATAAATTCACCCCGTAGTTTTTAAAAAATGCAAAAAATGCGATTAAATACTGTTTTCTCCAGTATAACACAAAAAATCTGCTATTGCAATCAGGATAAAAAATTGGTACAATAGCAGTATATCAGTTGAAAATTTATTGAGGAGGACAAAAAATGTACAAGAATTACATTTTTGATTTATACGGTACTCTTATCGACATCAACACAGATGAATGGAACGATGATTTGTGGAAGAAAATTGCCATTCTCTATGCCTACAAGGGTGCGCACTACACATATGACGAGCTTAACGAGGAGTACGACAGACTTGTTCAGGCTGAAAAAAAGGCTGTTCTCAAGAAATCTCCCGATACAAAAGTTGTTGACATCAAAATAGAAAAAGTTTTCCGGAAACTTTTCACACAAAAGGGCATTAAGGTTACAAAAGCCGAGATACTTTTTATTGCAGAGGCATTCCGTTGCTACTCAACAAAGTACATCAAGCTTTATGACGGTGTAATCGACCTGCTCGACACTCTCAAGGCAAAGGGTAAAAAGGTTTATCTTCTCTCAAACGCACAGCGTTCATTCACGGAAAACGAGCTGAATATGTTTGACCTCACAAAATATTTTGACGGCATTTGCATCAGCTCTGACGAAGAATGTTCAAAGCCTGACGAAAAATATTTCAAAACACTTTTTGACCGTTACGGACTTGAAAAGAGTGAGTCAATTATGATTGGCAACGACTATCTCAGCGACATCGGCGGTGCGGCTGATTTCGGTATCGACAGTCTGTACATTCACCAGAGCATTTCCCCCGAGATTGACGGCGAACTCCGCAGTACATACAAGGTTATGGACGGCGATGTGTTCAAAATCAAGAAACTTATTGTAAAGTAATAAAAGAATTCAACTGCACCTGATTTTACAGGTGCAGTTTTTAGCATAAATAGTGTATATTTTATCTGTAGTTATGCACACTATAGCAAAGGAAGTGTGCATATGAAACGCAAAGTACCCGATTACAAAAAGATTTTAACACCAAGCGATTTAGAGCTTAACACCTGCTCAAATCAGGATTGTACAGGTCTTATCCCCACCGCAGTAAAAAATCCCGCTGAGGCTAATTCATACGAAGAACTCTATCCCTACATCAGCGGTGTGTCACCGCACCATGTTCGAGAAGATAGTAAAGATAAGGAACAACCCTAACACCTGAGGTAAGTTATCATTTCATCTTAACTACTCGTTATGCGGTGTGTCACCGTCCACAGTTCTAGAAGATAGTAATGACAGGAAACACCCCTAACTCCCAAGGTAAGTTCCCATTTTTGTTTTAACCAACCGTTATACAGCGTGTCACAAACAGTCAGTAGGGGCGCTCATCGGGCGCCCGCCTTGATGAATGAATTTCTTTTGTAAAGTTTTTTTGATAAGATGAATGTCGTGCAAGAACTGTAGCGGCGTTCAGTAAACACCAATCGGACCAATGGTAAAAATTGGTTTGACTATACAGTTTATCTAAACAAATCGGCGGAAGCAATGTTCTACACACTGCTTCCGCCAAATTTTTAAATAAAATCATTTTTTGAAACGCTATCCGAAATTTTCTCAATTGTATTGTCGATTATCATACCATACATATACGGCTCTGATTTCTCAACAATATCGCTTTTCATATAAATGCTATCATCATAAAGCAATATATACCCGCTACATACATTGCTAAAGCTGTCTGTCATAGTAAAATCAATTCTGTTTTCATCGGTTATTGTGCCTGTAAATTTACCGCCTGCAAGGTGGGCGTAGTTGGGACTTGACTTCATCACTTCAATTTCGGCTTGATTTTCATCAATGGACAAAATTCCAACTTTAATACTGCCTGTATCCCCTTCATTATTTGGATTATATGAATATAAACCAACATACTTATTCAAATCAACTCTTCGAGTTGTCAGCGGTTCAGTTGAAACAGAAGTAGTATATTGTTCCGTAGTCTGCTCCGGTGCTGATGACGGTATTGTGACTTCGGTATCAGCTTGTGTAACAGGCGAAACGGTTGTTTCCGCATTATCAATTGTTTGTTGAGATGAACATCCTACACAAACAATACCAAGCATTGCAATCATAGAAGAAATAAACATAGATTTTAATTTCATAATAACCCTCCGTTAATTTTAATTTATTTTTTTCTTATACCAAAAGAACACAGCAAATACAACAGCTACAATTACAAGAATCACAACCGAAGCAGTCTGAATCACACCCGTTTGTAAAAATCCATTATCTGTATTTGGCTTGTCACCTTCACTTGTAGTGGTTTCGATAATAGAAACTGAGGTTGACGGTTCTGTAGTAACGGGTTCAGTTTTGGGAGTTGTAGTTGTAATCTGTGTAACTTTAGTATTAGGAACTTCACCTTGATGAATTAAAATACGATAACACGGGTCATTATCAAAATCAGAGTCAGTCCATGTAAAAACATATTCTATCCCGTCATTAGTTTTATATGTAATCTCCTGCTCTGTACGATTATCAAGAGCATTAAAATAAACTCTTTTAGTGTATGAATAGAGAGAATTTGAATTTTCTATATTCGAAAGAGTTGAATTATTCGTTATATCATCAAACAATGTAACAGTCATTTCATCAGATGAATACACATAAATACACGATACAGCATTCGTATTATAATCAATTCCAAATTGCAGTGGATTACCTGTTCGTGGATAACAAATAAACTTTGTAAGACCCGAATCTTGTTCATCAATTTCAGCATAATCATCGCCAAATATTTGAGTTATGTCATCCAGTGATTTGCCAATGTATTTTACAGGATTTGTGAATTGTCCTTTATCAGGTTTAATTGTATAATCCCTCGTGGGCATTGTATCTTCTTCTAAATCCACATTATTATAAGTGACATTTTCAGGCATACCTTGCTTATAGCAATCATCTACATAATCAATAAGATAATCTGAGGCTTCATAGTACTCACCATTTTTCATTAACTTTTCAACTTCATCAAGCAATTTGTCAATGCTATTATCGTCAAAATAATACATTGCAGAACCTTTTGTACGAAAATCAAAACATTTTCCTTTCATGTCCACAGTAAAAACGAAACCCGCTCTATCCTTACCGTAATTTTCTGCGTAAAAATTGTTTGCAAAATCTTTTATATTATCTTCGTTTTTTCCTTCGTTATTTGTATATATAACAGCCACCCAATTAGATTTATAGCTAAAGTTGCGTAATTTGTCTGTTAAGTTAGACTCCTCCTGAATACTAAAAATATCCGCATTATCTCTAACATTAAAAAGCACAAGTGCGGACACATTGAAAGATACTGATAATAGTATCGTCAACATAAGCAATACAATACTTATTATTTTTATTTCTATCTTGTTTTTCCTCATTTTATTTCTCCTGACTTTTCAACAATCGCCTTTAACAAACCTTTAAACTGCCACAATTATAGTTATATTAAAGTGCATCATTAAACAATTTTTCGGTTAGTTTCATTGTATCTTCTTTAAGATAAAAAGTCAATACATCTGCTATTAATGATATAACACAAAATAAGTATATCAATAATTTTGTTTAACAAGTATCGTAACTCAAATCGGCAAAAGCAATCTTTTTTCACACTGCTTCCGCCGATTTTATTTTTTCAATTTTAATAGGAACAAATTATTTTATATAGCTGTGATCTTTGCACGCATTATCATAAGCGTTTTTAGCAAGAGGAGTATTATTATCAATAATGTATTTTTATCAGTCGGATTAATTAAAAAAATGCAACAAAAAAGCACCACATTATGTGGTGCTGAAAGTTCAAATGAACCACCGATTACTCGGTGTATATAAAAGGGTAAACACCCTGAAAACTGAATAAAGGAAAGAAGATTAAGAAGAAAGATTAGTTAAA
>OIZT01000195.1_pt1 | contig 42903 bp, 23 predicted proteins | sample 1588611 | NCBI WGS metagenome assembly OIZT01 (sample SAMN03283278) | human gut metagenome | biome: human-associated habitat; material: feces | host: Homo sapiens | place: Peru | collected 2012
CGATGCCCAAAAGGGCAATGAGAGATAAATTCTTTAGCATACTTTTGTTTATTTTATTAGAGGGTTTATGATTTTTCTTAATTCAAGTACATAAGATTGTATTTCGGCTACAAAAGTAATGCAAAATGGTGAAAAAGGGATAAAACAAATGATGATTCGAATGGTACATTTGTTGAATCATGCCGGAAAAGCCCCCTTTTTAGGGCTATTCCGGCATCATTTATCTATATTCGGAAGGCAATACGCCAAATTCCTTCTTAAAACACTTGGTGAAATAACTGGACGAGCTGAAGCCCGTTCGCTCGGCGATTTCATTCACGGTGAACTTTCCTTCCTGAAGCAAGGCAGCTGCACGCTGAAGGCGGATGCTGCGGATAAATGCCACGGGAGTCGTATCGGTTAGAGCCGTCAGCTTTTTATAGAGTCCCGTCCGCTCCATGCAGAGGTCCTGTGCCAGTTGCTCCACGCCATATTCTCCATCTTCCAGATGTTGCTCTACCAGAGCACGCACCTGAAGTATCAGCTCAGGCTCCTGATTGATGTTTTCAGCTGTTTCCTGCAGCAGACTATCCTCCGGCAATGAAGGAACTTCATCTTGAACAGAATCAGTATTTATTACATTTATTCTCTTTCTCCTACGAAGATAAAAAGTGATGATACCCACCAAAGCTACAAGGGAAAACACAAAGCCAGCTATCGCCCAGCCCGACTTCCACCAAGGCTTGTCTATCGTAAAGAAGAGACCCAACATAGGTGAAACATAAATCAGACCATCGTGATAGGTTCCCAGCCAGATGGCTCCTTCCTTATCCCGATAAACCGTATTAATGCCCGTGGTGAGCGATTTTCCATCAGGCAAAGCCAATTCCTTTACTTCGCGTGGAGTCGTTCCCAACTTGAAATCGAACATCAGATAACCATGCTGACTGCTGATCAATGCCTGATTGTCTGATGACATATTCAATGTATGCAAGATGTAATTGCATGCGAATATCCTGGAATACTTCCGGGTTTCCGGATTAAAATGCAGGAAGACGGAAACATCCGTCTTATTCTTCTCATCGTGCCCGGTTCTGATTTGGTAAAACTGTCCGCTCGGTGTCTGAACGGTCAGTGAGGTGTTCCGATAATGCTGGACTTCTGATGCAGAATAAGCAGAAGCGGTATAAGCCAGCTTATCATTCTGAAAAACCGCCACGATTCCCGAATCCATGAAGGCATAAACCTGTTTGCCATCAGTATCCAAATCCTGCAGACATCCCCATTCCTCCTTCAACTTGATAAGATTGCCATCCTGCGCATTGAGCAGAGAGTCCCCCATAACAACCCATACATTCTTCCTGCTATCTACAAACAGGTCCTGAATGGTATTCTCAGTAGGACTGTTTCGGTTCAACCTCCTCTTATCCTCTTTTCCATTTCCTGACAGAGCGTCAAGGGGATGTTCCAGAATTCTGCCCTCTGCAAGCAGAATACAGAATATCTTCTGGTATTCCTTTACCCATAACCTGTCCTGGCTATCGGCATAAAGATGCGTCTGCCCCTTGTATTTCGTGATGCTTTCTGCCTTTTCTGCCGGAAGGGGAATAAAGGAGAAACGCCTTCCGTCATAGAGATTGATGCCCTTTGGGGTTCTCACAGCCAACCTGCCATCTGCCAACTGCATCATCTGTAGAATACAATTGTCAGAAAGCCCCTGTCGGGTATTGAGCACATAGAAATAATCGTTTGTCTCTACCTTCTGGGCAGAACCGGTAAGTATCCAGCCCCAAAAGCAGAGAAAAACGATGCATAGTTTGATGATATATGTTTTCTCACTTCTCATGGATCATATTTTGCAATATCCAATAAAGGGAATTATCTTACCCAATCCAATACTATCGTCTTATCTTCATCAATCATAAAGCTCATACTGTCATGGACTTATGACACACCTTCTTTTATTCTTTACCTATCTTTCAGATGCTCATGCCTCTATCACCCAATCCTCAATAGTACCTTGGGTAGAATCGAAATTGATGCCAACCTTGGTAATTGGCAAGCCACAAAGAGCGAATCGCTGGCGATAGTTCTTCAGATTGATTTGCTGCATTGCCGCCTGAGCACTCTTATTCAGCTTCAATTCAACCACATAGAGGTCGGTCTTGGTAAGGAGCACAATATCTACCCTGCCACGTGGCGTATGCACCTCCACATCCACCAGGTAATTGGTTAAGAGAGTAAAGATGATGAAGAGCATCTGCTGATAATGCCCCTCATAATTGGTCACGTTGCAGTATGGCACCGTTCCCAGGAAGTCTTGCAACAGATGCAAGGCACCATCCATGTTGCGCTTGCCAATAAGCAATGCCATTTTGGCTATTGCCACATTGCCCCGTTCGGCAGAGACACCATCCACGTAGTTTGGCAGAAGATTATCAAACAACCCTACCTTAATTTCCTTGTTTGGAATATCTAGGGTATAAATCCCCGTTTCCTGATCGTACTCCTTGATGGTAACATATCCGCTCTGGTAGAGCAACGGCGTGATGGTCTTCAGATTCTCCGTCGGTGCATTAAAGGATGAACTGACAGCTTCTGTCGGAGCTATCTCCGTTGGCAACACGCCAAACTGCCTCAACATATTGATAAGATAAGTTGGCGTACCAGAACTGAACCAGAATGCTCCCAATTCCTTTTTCGAGAAACAGTTGAGCAGACTATATGGATTGAAAACGTCTGGCGATTTCTTTGAGAAATGATAGCCATCATAATTCTCCTTGAGCTTTGCAATCATCATTTCTCTAGAATATCCAAGTGCGTCAGCAAGCATATCGATGTCATCCGACATATTTTCCAAGAGTTCTTCTTTGGTGATACCACAGATTCCAGCATATTCATCGTCCATCGACACATTTGTGATATTGTTCAGTTCACTGAAGATGCTAACTTGCGAGAACTTGGTGATACCTGTAAGGAAAACAAAACGCAGTTTTGCCTCACTATATTTCAGAGGACTATAAAAGTTGCGCATGATATTGCGCAACACATCCAGTTGCTCTTTCTCGTGAGCCACATCCAGCATAGGCGCATCATATTCATCGATGAGCACCACCACTTGTTTTCCACTCTTCTCATAAGCTGTATTGATGAGGTCTATGAGTCGGTTATTTGCCCCGATACGTGGCTCGTTTATACCCCATTTCTTCTCTTGATCTTCCAGGATATAGCCCAAATACAATTCCAGCTGCTCTGGTTCCATGTGCTTGCCACCGCTCATGTCAAAATGGAGGACTGGGTATTCCGTCCACTCCTTTTCTAACTTATCAACTGCCAATCCCTTAAAGAGTTCCTTCTTTCCCTCGAAATAGCTCTGCATAGTAGAGACGAGGAGTGACTTTCCGAAACGACGTGGTCGCGCCAGAAAGAAATACTTTCCACTCGTATGACTCATACGATAGATGTACTCCGTCTTATCTATATAGAGAAAGTCCTCCTCTCGAATCTCAGAGAAGGTCTGCATGCCTATTGGATATAACTTCGTTGCCATATTATCAACTATTTACTATTTACGTTGGCAAAGATAAGCAAAAATCCCGAAACCGCCAAGCGATTTCGGGATTTATTATGTATTCAACTGTGTCTCCAATACCTTGAAGGGATTATTATCACTTTATCAACATTTATCAAGATGACCTCGCATTTTGCGAGGTCATCTTCTTGTTACTATTTATCATTCAAGAAATAAATCGGTGAACGGGGAGTACCATCCTTTACCAACAAGCCTTTGGCTATGAAGTGATTTATCCACTTTTGTGCCATATGGCGAGACAGTCCAAACAGTATCCTCATGAGTTTGATGGTGAGATAACGGTTCTTCTGGAAATATTCCTGCAATCTTGCCCAAAGCTTTTCTTCAGTATAGAAAGTTGAACGACTGGAATACTGGGAACGGACGAAATGGATATTTCTATCTATTTCCCTCAACAGCCCAGCCTCCGGACGGAAATTGATTCCCCGCAAACGTACTTCCTTTCCCGTAATCTTCTTATTAGGCTTATCCGCAGGCATTTCCAGGTTTACAGCAAGCGAGAAATATCCCAGTTCGGGAATATAAACCCTGCGTCCCATAGAAAATTCAGACACGACAATGTCATGAAGTTCAGACAACACTGCAGCCACATCACCCTTGGTGAGGGAACATCTTTGCTGGATGGTGGCTTCCAGTTCGTGAGCCGTCATCGCCTCATACTGCTTCAATCGAACATATTTACGTTCCTCACCACTACCCTCAGCATTGGTAATGGTATAAACATCATACTTTAAGTCCATAGTTGCTCTGTTTTATAATCTTCTGCAAATATATGAAATAATCACAGAAGCTGTATCTATTGACCTTAAGAATTAGATTTATTTAATAGTTGGCAATTGCCAGCAAGATTGCTGCCAGATGACAGCTACTTTGCTGCCATATAACAGCAAGGTTGCCGGCAGCTGCCGACAACCTCACAAAACAGTATTTAAGAAGTAAATAATATAGGCTTCTGATACCAATTAAATAACTTATCAAAAGCCTTTCTTCATGCTATCAGAATCATTACCAGATTCTTTATCTCCAAACTTCAAACAAATCCATAGAAAGAGAGGGATAATACGATTGGGACGCTTCTCGATTGTCAAATCATCATGAATTTATTGTTGCCTGAAATTCCATTTAGAATTGTCGCTGTTGAAATCGAAAGGAGCCAAGCCTGGGGTACAATCACCGAGTGAAACCAATGCAAGCTTCTCTTCTGTGCCTGGTATTGCCTTCGGCATGATGCGATAGGTGCCATCGGTGAGCTGTTCTATGCGCCAAAGCTGGGCATCTTCACCAGTAAACTCAGGTTTGGCAATGACATCATGCTGAGCGGTTGCGGTAAGATAACGGGTAGTGCCCTCTATACAGATCTTATAATAAGGACCACCCAGATAACCACCCTTTCCGGCAGGCATGATGCTCCACTTCTGATGAGGACGGAACATGTAGTCGTTCATTCTCACCTTCACCTCGCCCTTAGGCCATTTTGCCTCTACCTCCTTCAAGGTCTGAGGTTCGATGTCCTTCAGAGGCTTGGTTGGCTTGATCCAGAAAGGTTCGATATCACGCTGCATTCTCACGAAATCTACGGCAATCTCCAAGGCATAGCCTCTTCGCTCCGACTCTATCTCATAGGTTCCGGCATGGAATTCATCACCAGCCACAGGCCAGTCGTTCTTCCACAGCAAAGGACGGATAGCCAGGACGCTTCGTCCACCCTGTCTGAAATCAGACTCATAGTGGAACGACATCTTTTCTACACCTTCTTCCTCAATATAGCGTCCGAAGTGACCGGGACCCGTCTTCAGATTGTTGGCAGCAATCACCATCTTTCCACCGCCCTGCAACATTTCTCTGCCCACATTATCCACGTATGGACCGGTTATCTTTCTCGAACGTCCCACCACGATATTGTAGGTAGAATTAGGACCATCGCAACAGGTGCCATGAGTGCCGAGAAGATAATACCAGCCGTTGCGATAAATCAAATCGGTAGCTTCGCAGTCGATGGCGATATTGACGGGTTCGTTGCCTTCCATCCGCTTACCCGTCTTCGGGTCGAGTTCTACCAGACGGATAAATCCGAAATAGGTACCATAACTGAGCCAGAGTCTGCCGGTAGTAGGATCGAGCAACAAGCCCGCATCAATGGCATCACAGTCTTCATCATCCAAGGAAGAAGCCACCACCACCGGTTCGGTATATTTGAAATCAGGCGATTTCGGATCGAGACTTTTATTCCACATCGTCAGGACATCACCGCGATGACTACCGCCCAATCCACCACCCGTAGCACTGTAGGCTACAAGATAACGGTCGCCAATCTTCAACACATCAGGAGCCGCTCCTCTGCCGGGACGAACAGCACCACCCTGCCAGGTCCAGCCATCCTCCGACCAGAGTCCGCCTTCACCCGTTCCAAAGGTATAATACTTTCCATCACACTGGGCAATGGTAGAAGGATCATGAATGAAAGGTTCGCCAACCTGGGCTTCTGCCTCGTAAGCAGAGGAAGACAACAAGGCAACCAAAGCAGCGGCATAAAGTTTCTGCTGAGCAGCAACCGGGCTAAAATATCTGAAAAATATATTGTTCTGTTTCATAACTTTCTTTATTGATTGCACTACTTCACGTGAATAGACAGGTTTCTTACTGGTTTCCCTTGTCCGTCGATGAATCGGACACAGAAGTCGCTCATGCCAGGACCGTTGATGACTGCACCTCGAAGGATATTCCTACCTTTCTTCAAGGTAAGCTTCTTAGAAACCACATCATCGCGAACCATTCTTCGGTCGCCTTCGAGCATCACCGCCTCCTCACCATTGAGCCACCACATGGAAGCACCATTCGAGCCAACAGACAAGCGGACGTCTTTCATCTCCTCAGGGCAATCTATGATGGTAACCGCCCAGAACAAGACACCATACTTGGGCTTTTCGAACGAAGTGGCGAAACGGAAGAGCTTCACATTAAACAGTTTACTATCCAGCGCATGCCATTTCAGTTTTTCCTTGCCCACCTTCACGACGGCTCCATCCTTAGGAACTGTTTCCATCTGTTTAGGGAAATACTGCGTATGGAATATCTCCTTCAGATAAGAATCAGTAAAAACGACATTGCTCTTGACTGGCACAGAGATTGGCTCCAAGAGCAACCATCTCTGAATAAAGCCAGCCGCATTGGGCACGACGGGCTGCTTGCCGACAGGTCCAAAATAAGGATTAATGTCTACAGGTAATTCCTTATTTTGGGCATCCGCAGAGGAATGCCCAAAAAGGAATACACATAAACAAAACAATCTAACTATTTTATTGAAAAAGTTGTACATAGACTATTCTTTTTATTTTTGAGGTTCGATAATCTGATAACGGCCACTCAGATGCATGAAGGCAAAGAGACGCAACAGTCCGTCGTAGTAGCCATCGAAGAAGCCTTCTTTATCTGGCTCATGCTTGGCATTCCAGAAATGACTGACGAATTCCCTGCCCTTTACATGGTTGCTAACCAGAGAAGCCGCAGCCGCAGTAGCAACAAAACCGATAGAATGGCGGAGCGCCTTAGGAGCCGTACCTGCCGGCAGAATATCTTCTACCATCGTTCCATCTACATTATACTGGTCCAGGAAAGAATCAATGCCCTGACTATACAGGAAGTTCTGCAGCGTATTGGCATATTTCTGCTGCCACTCCTTATCCTTGCAAGCCCAGGAATAATCGAGCGCTATGTTCATAGGCACTCGCCATGAATCGTAGCGGAAAGCATCACCCAGCAACTGGCCGGTCTTCATCAGACTGCCATCATAGTTGCAATAATCCGGATTCAAGCCCGTCTTCTCATTGATGCACTTATGCAGGAACTCACGGCTTTTCTCAGCACACTCCTTCCAGAACTGAGAACGTCCATCGTTAGCCCATTTAGCCCATACCTCATAAAAGGCAGGAAGATGGTATGAAGGATCGGTAAACTTCCCACCCCAATGATCGGGCGTAAAGGTGATGAGCTGGTGTTCCAGATTGATAAGCGGAGCAGTGCGGTCCATTCCCACTTTCTGCATGCTGCAATCCAGAATATTCTGCGCTTCCTTCAGATAGTTGATTCCTGTATCGTTACCCCATCGGTTGGATGCAAAGATGAGCGAAGTTACGAAATAGAGTTCACCATCAGATGCGGCTCCCTGCGCATTTCTCGTTCCATCAGTCTTACAGCTCCATGCGAAATAGCCCTTATAAGGTCCTTCCTCATGCTGCATGTATCTCTTGCTCCATCGCCAGAGGCGGTCGAAGATGTCCTTCTTGTCAAACTGAACGGCAGCCATCATTCCATACGACATTCCTTCGGTTCTCACATCATTGTTCTTCACATCGCTGACATATCCCATAGAATCGCCCACTTCGAAATAAACCTTGCTCTTACCGTAGAACACATCGTTGAACACTTCATTCACCTTCCTATCAATATCAGTCTGCTTATAGCCCATTTCTGCAAAGAGATTTCGATACTGGTGAGTTTCGAAAGCTCCCTTTTCCCAAGGCAACGCATCAAAGCCCAGCCAGTCAACCTCTACATCGGCTCCACTCTGCAAGGATACATGGAGAGCATGAACACCCAGAGGAGCATGGAGCACCTGAGCACGGACATTCTTCCAGGCAGCCGACTTCGGAATCTTCACTTTAGCGATGATATTGCCCTTCTTGCCATCGGCTCTGACTACGAGCACACCGCCCTTTGGCGACTTGGCACGAACGGTGATTTCCGCCACCTTCTCGTTACCGAAATCCACCTTATTATATATAAGAGCAGTATTCGATTTAGAGAAGAGAGTCTTCCATCCGGCAAAGCAATTGTTTTTATCCAGATAATCAATACCAATACCCTTGCCTTTCAGCGCAGAATAACGGTCAATCTGAATGCGTGAACGAGCTTTCGTCAATCCCACACCTCTTAGCGTAGGAATCACCTTCTGTATCGTTCCGTCAGGATTGAAGTTCAGGGAGTCGATACGCACCGAACGGTTCTTGTCGAACTTAGGCGAATAATCATTATGATGATAGAAGAGATACCACTGTCCCTGATATTCCACGATGCTGTGATGATTGGTCCAGCACTTCGTAGGCGACTCATCCATGATGATACCCTTGAATGTGAAAGGTCCCATCGGATGATCAGCCATGGCATAAGCCAGCGTTTCGGTTCCATTCTTTTCACGTACCCAAGGGAAGGTGAAATAATACTTTCCGTTACGCTCGAAGGCAAACGGTCCTTCCTTGAATCCCTCAGGCAATCCCTCTACCTGTTTTGGTTCCGAGGCAAGTTCCGTCATGTTTGGTTTCAGCTTAGCCATGTGCAATCCTGCCCCCGCCCAGTAGAGATAAGCCTCTCCGTCCTTATCAATCAACACACAAGGGTCTATGCCGTGCACACCCTCTATAGGTTTCCACATCGGCATAAACGGTCCTTCCGGATGGTCGGCAACCGCCACACCTATCCCGAATCCCTTCTCCTCCCCTTTCGGAGCGGCAGGGAAATAGAAGTAATACTTCCCGTCTTTCTCCACACAGTCAGGAGCCCACATCGTATAACTGCCGTCCTGTACCCAAGGTACTTTGTCCTGAGAAACGATGACTCCATGATCCTGCCATTCAGTAAGATTAGTGGAAGAGAAAACGTGATAATCTGCCATGCAGAACCATTCCTTCAGGTTCTCGATAGGACTCGGGATGTCATGAGAAGGATAAAGATACATCTTCCCGTTGAATACGCGAGCCGTAGGATCAGCAGAATACTGTCCGCTGATAATCGGGTTTTGGGCTGATGCTCCTACCGCCATTGTCATCAACATTGCACACATCCATGTTTTCATACGCAAAATCCTTTAAAGAAGAAAAAAGGGGGTGCTTCTTTTCAAAACACCCCCTAATTGTCAAACTAATCTATAGTTCTTAAAACGTTATATTTACAAAACTACTTCATGATTACCAACCAGGATTCTGAACCAAGTTAGGGTTCATGTTCTTCACTGTTTGTGGATAAGGGAAGTAATCATGTTTTCCCTCTTGGTAACCAACAGTGAAACCTGCATCCTTTGCTGCATGAGAAGAAACTGTATAGAAACGGCTATTTGCCTCTGTACCATGTTCCCAGTGCAACTTCTCGTCAGAAGACTGAGGTGCGCGGAACAACTTGTCAAAGAGGTGAGGCACGTCGGTACCCGCATTCTTGATGCGATTGATGGCAGTGGCATCCTTCCATCTCTTGATGTCGAACCAACGACAACCTTCCATCCACAACTCGTATGATTTCTCCTTCTTGAGAACATCCATATCTACTGAGCTACTAATGGTCTTGGATCCTGCACGCTCCTGAATGGCATTAATATACTTCTTGGCCTCAGCCTGATCGCCAGTCTGGAGACAAGCCTCAGCATAGTTCAAAAGAACCTCGGCATAACGCATCACGAGATAGTTGTTCAAACGGATGTTGGCATCATATTTCTTACCATCAGAGTCAGCTGCACGCATCACTGTCTTGAATGCCAACCAAGTAGAGTTACCATAAAGTCCCTGAACCTGATCCTTAATACCAACAGCCTTGCTTACCTTCTTCTGCTCAACCGTCAAATTGTTTAGCGAATCTTTAGCATACTTCATTTTATAAACAGCATCATCAATGTGCTTCAAGGTAGCCTTGAAACGGTAAGAGTCGCCATCGTTCTCATGGAACTCATCACCAAACCACTGAGGTACACCTAAGCCACCCCAACCATCGATGCCACTATATACAGACTGAGGAGAAACTACGAAGTTACCAGCACGCCAGTTCATTGCATTAGACTCCATCCAGCTAGAACGCTGAATCATACCGCTCCATTTACCCTTACCCGCATTGTACTCGAAGTTGATTTCGAAGACCTTTTCCTCGTCGCCATCACCCTCAATATGGAAGTTGTCCATATACTTGTCGCCTGGAACAAGGGCATACTTGCCTGAGTCGATAACCTTCTTGAGGGCTGTCTTAGCCTGTTCATACTTGCCAGCGAAGAGGTAAGCCTTACCAGCCAATGCATTAGCAAAGCCCTTGGTTACCTTTACAGCTCCATCCTTGTCATCCTTGCTCTTGCGCTCATCAAGATCGGCCGCAGCTGCCTCACATTCAGAAGCAACCCAGTCTATCAACTGTTCGTGGGTCATAGGATGCTCAGGATCCTTATCGCTGTTGTATGGAAGCGCATCAGCTGTCAACTGGTTTAAGACGAATGGAGGAGTGCCCCATAAGTTTGCCAACAAGAAGTAGTCGTAAGCACGAAGCACACGAGCCTCAGCCACACAACGCTTCTTAACTGGTGTATCTGGATTAGCAAACTTGTTAATGACCAAGTTGCAAGTATACACTGAAGAATAGAGACCAGAGTACATCAACTTTGGAACCAAGGCATCAGTATCATAGCGGAACTCATTGAGGCAACCTGCGTCCTCATGGTCTCCATAGTTACCACTGGCATAGTAAACGTCATCGCCACACATGTTCAGAATCAACTTATGAGGAGTATAGATACCCATACTTCCCTGGAAGTCTGGCTGGCGTCCTACTACATTACACATAAAGCCTTCGTATGCTGCCACCAAAGCAGCCTCAGCATCGGCATCAGTCTTATAGAACTGTTCCTCCGAAGTAGCACCCTTCTGCTCAATATCGAGCTGACTCTCACAGGAAGTAAAAGATACTGATCCTGTCAACGCAAGGGCTAATATACTAGAATATAATAAATACTTTTTCATTGCTGTATTATTTAATAATTAGAATGTTACATTGATACCAAATACCATCTTCTTAGAAGTAGGATAAGTACCATTATCAAAACCACGAGACTGAGCACTGTTCATAGAAGCTGTCTCCGGATCGGCTCCAGGATACTTGGTGATTGTGAAGAAGTCATCCAAAGAGCAGTAAACACGCACACCATTCAGACCAATCTTGCTCGTAATGAGACGTGGCAATGTGTAACCCAACTGAATCTGCTTGATCTTGAAGTAAGAACCGCTGAAGACAGCTGCGCTAGAACTGAAGAATGTCCAGTCAGTTGCCACCTTCTTCATATCAGGATACTTGGCATTGGTATTACTCTCTGTCCAGGAATTCTTCCAATATTCATCGATACCATTCAAGAGTGGTCGGTCGGCCGATACCATCAAGTTGTAAATCTTGTTGCCAGCAGAGCCTGTTCCAAATACGGTGAGGTCAAAGCCCTTATATTCTGCATTAAGAGTAATACCGTAAGTAAACTTAGGAATACCCACACCCAAATCCTGCTTATCATTATCTGTTGGCGCATTGGTGGTTTTGCCATCCTTGTCATAATACAAAGCACTGCCATCCTCGGCTACACCTGCATACTTGTAACCACGGAAGTACCAGATAGGGTGTCCCACCTCGAATGTTGGTTTCAAACGGCTGTTGAAGCCATCGATACCTACACCTTCGATACGGCTGATGAATGAAGTAAGATCCTTTACCTCATTCTTCAAGGTAGAACCGTTGACAGAAACAGAGTACTTGAAATCACGGATATGATCTCTCCAACCCAACTCGAAGTCGAAACCTGTGTTAAGCACCTTACCAGAGTTGACGATAGACTTGCTTACACCAATTTCTGGAAGAGGATTTATCTCTACCAAGAGGTCCTTGGTGTTCTTGCGATACCAGTCGAGAGAGAATGTCAAACGGTCGTTCAAGAAACGTGCATCAAGACCCAAGTCAACCTGCTCTGAAGTCTCCCAAGTCAAATCTGGGTTAGCAAGACCTGTTGGCTTAGAACCATAAGACAACTTACCATCACCGCTAGATGGATTGTACTGATAGAAGCTCTGGTTCATGGCTATAGGAGAAGCATACTTGTAACCGCTCAATACATTGACGTTACCATTCTTACCCCAAGATCCACGAAGCTTCAAGAAGGAAACAGCATCACGACTGATGTTGTCCTTGAAGAACTTCTCATTGCTGATAGTCCAACCAGCAGATACAGATGGGAAGTTACCCCAACGAGCATCCTTTGAAAGCTTAGATGAATCGAATGCATCACTACGGAAGTTGAACTGCAAGAAATAACGATTATCGTAGCTATAAGACAAACGTCCGAAGTATGAAAGTTCTGTTGCATCGCCAGGAGCATTGCCTACGCTCTTAGTTGCATCAGCAAGCAAATAGTCGATGTAACGATAGTTAGGAGCGTAGTTTGAAAGAATATCCGTACCCTCAGAACCTATAGTAGCATTGTCCCAATGATTCTTGGTGAACGACATACCCACCATGGCTCCTACAGTATGCTTGCCAAATGTATTCAAATAGTTTGCAAAGTTCTCCCACTGATAGTAAAGACCATTGTTGCTATGAGCCTCTATCTTGTACTGTGTGGAGTTGGAGAGTGTATTGATGTAATATGGCTGCTCATAGTTGTGGTAGTTGCTCTGCGAGATGCGGTAACCCAAACGAGATGTATAGGTGAAGCCCTTGAATGGCTTGATGTTGGCAGCAACGGTACCACGTACATTGATACCCTGGTTGTAAGAGCCCACGCGGTCGCGCTGTGCCAATGGGTTACCAGTAGCATCCTCTACATAGTGAGATGTACCATAGAAATCATTATTATGGTCAGCATCTCTCATCACAGGGGCGCCATTCTGATAAGCGTTATAAATATTGGTTGGCAACTTAGAAGGGTCGCTTACATAGCAAGGTGTTAATGGATCTACAGAAACAACAGAGTTCAACACAGAACCATAACCTTTGTTCACACCCTGGGTCTTCCACTTCTCGAAAGAGGTGTTTGTCGAAATGTTCAACCACTTATATACATCGTAGTCTGCATTAATCTGACCTGTAAAACGCTTGTAAACATCCTTATCTCCCTTGACGATACCATTGTTATTAAGGATATTCAAGTTGGCAAGGAAACGACCCTTACCATTGCTAGCCTGGATGGTAAGGCTGTGCTGATGAGCCAAACTATGTTCAAAAGCTTCATCATACCAGTTGGTGTTCTCTCCATTGTATCCCTCAGCCTTCAACTTATCATCCGTCAAGTCGCCCAAGTACTTATGGTATGAAATATACTCTGGAGCGTCAAAGAGCTGAGCCTTTCTACCAATAGACTGGATGGTAAACTTGCTGCTATAAGAAATCTCAGCCTTACCGCCATTGGCAGCACCACTCTTGGTAGTGATGATGATGACACCATTACCAGCCTGCGCACCATAGATGGCAGCAGAAGCGGCATCCTTCAATACCTCCATGCTCTCAATCATAGATGGATCAAGATACTGGATATTGTCAACCTTCAAACCATCAACAATGAGCAATGGACTGATATTTCCACTATTAGAAGAATAACCACGCACACGGATATCGGCAGCCTCACCTGGACCACCCGAGTTGATAATCTGTACACCGGCAGCCTTACCCTGGAGGGCAGCACCAGCATCAGTTGTAGACAAGCCCTTGATGTCATCGCTCTTGATAGATGCAACGGCACCAGTCAGGTCGCTCTTCTTCTGAACGCCATAACCGATGACAACGACATCATTCAGAACTTTAGAATCATCCTTCAAGGTAATGGTAAGCGTTTTACCAGCCTGAGCTTTCACGGTCTTAGGCTCCATACCCACATAGGTAATAGTCAATGTTGCATCAGGTGCAGCATCAATGCTAAACTTACCATCCAAATCAGTAATCACACCCTGCTTGCTGCCTGCAGCTTTCACTGTTGCACCAATGACAGGTTCACCACTTGGATCTGTAACTACTCCTTTTACAATACTCTGAGCCGACATCCCAGCTGGGAATAAACAGAGAAAGGATAGCAACGCTAACGGCTTTTCAATCTTTTTGAAGTTCCTCATAAGAGAATAGATTAAAATTGTTTATTTTTATAAGTTTACGATTGTACATTTTAAATAAATAGCTTTCTTTGTTAAAGAAGCACGCTGCAAAATTAAGATTTATTTTGTTACATAGCTTTGTTTTATGTTACAAATACTTTCTGAAAAATAACAAAATCCCAAATGATACATTTGATAATAAAAATATAACATTAAAAAATCCCGAAGCAGCCATGCCGCTTCGGGATTCAACTTAAAATATCAGCTTATTGATTTTTTGTCCTGTTACTTAAACAGATGAGGAACGAATTCCTTGAAACATCTGCGCCAGGTGAGCCACTCATGATGAGTGCCTGGAGAAACATAGACATCAAGCTTGATGCCCAGATCCTTCAATTCCTTCGCCATCTTCTCCGTGCCGAAGTTCTCTTCAGAACCGCAGCCCATGAACATATAGTTTATCTGACTGTTGAACTTCGCTGCATCGGCAAAAACGCCATTGAAGCAGGTCTTGACATCCACACCGAAAAGCGCTCCACTGAAAGTTCCCAGGGCTGAGAACTTATCCAGGTTCGGCAACACGGTGTTGAAAGTCTGGCAACCGCCCCATGACAAACCAGCCATCGCACGATGGTTTCTATCAGTATAGGTGCGGAACTTCTTATCTACCATCGGAATCAGATCTTTGATGATGACATCGTAGAAAGAAGCACCATAGAGCTTGCGCTCCTCATCTACATCCTTGCCCGGACGTGGTACGAAAGGCTGCTTCACATCACCGCTCTCCATTACCACAATCATAGGCTCAGCCTTGCCTTCGGCAATGAGATTATCCATGATGTGCTGCATATAGCCCTGATGGCTCCAGCCCGTCTCGTCCTCTCCCATTCCGTGCTGCAGATAGAGCACTGGATAGCGCTTGGTGAGATTGGTTTCATATTCTGCAGGCGTATAAACCATGGCTCTGCGGAACTTGCCCTGAGATGCAGCATAGTAAGATACCGAACGAACCTGACCCTGAGCTACTCCCTGCTGAGGACGATAGTAGTTGCCTTCGGCTCCCTCTGGAACCTCCAGACCACCCGCCTCACGGCAGCAGCCGAAATAGGTTTCGCTGGCTGGATCTACCACCTGCACGCCATCCACGTTCAGGAAATAATAGTGGAAGCCCACAACCAATGGGTCAGAAACGCCATACCAGTCGCCATCCAGATCCTTCTTCATCGGATATTTCTTTCCGCAGATATCGAAGATTACCTGCTTTGCCTCCGGTGCGTGGAGCTTGACGTAGGCACGGCGGTCTTTATCCACACGTGGATAGTTGGCATCCGGAATAATACCGAGCAACGAGAGCATCATGTTGGCATAACGCTTACCCATGGTACGATAGCTCTCGGCAATGAAGTGCAGACCGTCGCCACGCTGCGGACAGCCCTTGGAAGAGATGACGTGGGCAGTAGGGATGGTCTTAGCGATATCATCCACAATGGCGATATGCTGCCAGCACTTACCGCCCTGGTCTTGCTGAACCGTTTCACCCACAAGCAAAGGCACATTCTCTGCCTTCAGGTTCAAATCCTTGAGGATATCGTTATACACGGTCTTCACACGGTTAGGCCAATTGGCATCACCATTGTTGGTTTCACCCTGATGCAGCAGGATTCCCTTGATAACGCCCTGCTTCTGGGCAATCTTAGCCAACTCGATGAGTCGGGCGTATGGATTGCCGTTATACTGCGATGCGAAGTTCTTCATCCAGTCGGGCTGCTTCTTCAGGTACGACTTGCAGATACGCTTGTCGAAGAGGTCAATGCTGGCACCACCTACAGCCACGGTGATGGTTCCCACCTTGATGCTGTCGGGCAGGTTGTCCACCATCTTTCTGCCGAAATAATCTACAGGAGTAAGACCAGTGCTTGGTCTTGCCTGAGGCGGAACGGCAGTATGCCACTGTCCTTTTTTCCATCCTGCCTTTTCATCATCCACGGCATACATTGCCATGAATCTTGGATTCACACCTGTTCGGTCGATGTCTTCGATGGCAGCATTACCCTCCATGTTCGACTGTCCGAAACAGAGATAGATTTGAAAATTTGGGTCAGGCTTATTCTGCGCCTTCGCCCCGTTTTTCTGTGCCATCATCGTCATCGGGAGGCACATCATCAGCATTGATGCTACAAATGATAATCTGTTCATTTCTTCTATATTTATTTAGATACTCAGGGTCTTGATTCATACCATGAGGAGAGATGCGAGCATTGTAAGTCGTTTCATCTGTTACTTGACAACCATCTTTTTACCATTCTTGATCACGATACCCTTGTAGCCCTTGGCTACCTGCTGACCGGCAAGATTATATGCCTTGCCATCCTGCAGCTTGACATTCTCGATGTTAGAGATGCCTGTGGTTGTAGTAATCAACCAGGCACCGAGCACAGAAACCCTTGCAGGATTCTTATCTGGGTCGGTATACTGGATACCCATAGTCTTGATGACAGCACCTTCCTTGGTGGTGAAGGTAGTCTCGTCGCTGCCATCGAATGAAGGCCACTCAGAACCCTCCTCGTAATCTACACACATCTGGACATTTGGGGTTGGCTCAGCCAATTTCACCTTCACGGTAACATCGCTCTTGCCAGCCAAACCGTTTATGGCGAGCTGCTGCCACTGAGAATTGAAAGAAACTACACCCTTATAAGCAACTGTGTTATCAGTACCAGCCCAACCGGTGAAGGAGGCATTAATCTTTTTTTCAGAACCATCAGCACCCACCAGAGTCAGCTTCTTCACCTTCAGGTTCACTTCCTCAGCATCGGTATGCTGCACTGATACGCCCACGATGTAAGGATGCTCAGCATCGAAAGCCAATTCAAACTTCTTGGTAGCTCCATCACCTACGGCACGACCATAAGCAGGAGTAGCATCGCCCTCTGCATCGGCAGAAGCCTTCCAGGTATAGTTCACCTGGCAGTTGGCAGGAAGCGGCTCTTCGAACTCGAGGATATACTTAGGATAATCTGCAGAGTTGACGTTGCAGGCAAACTCTGCTGCACCCCACTGCTTGGAGACAGTGAAGTCATAAACGTCAGCATCGTAGGCAAAACCTGCATTCCAGCCACCACCCAAAACAAGAGGAGTCTCTGTCTGAGCATTCACACTTGCAGCCATCAGGACTGCTGCCATCAAAGTAAAGAATTTCTTCATAATCGTTATTTGTTTTTAAGTTTGATAAAATTGAAGTTTTAGATAGTTGGCCATGCCATCCCGGCACAGCCAACCCTAACGACTAACATCATTTCGGTTAATCTTTATATGATAAAACCTAAACTAATGTCTTAACCAATATATTAACCAATGTCTTTTATTTGCCTGCAAGACCATCAGCAAAACCACCATAAGCAGGCTTGCGCTGATAGTTCAGGTTCCAAAGACCAACAGGCTGTCCCTTACGCCAACCGCTGTCTACAGGTGCATCAGTGAGACACCACTGGCAGATGCCATACTGCTGGGCGGTAGGAACGATAGCGAAATACTGCTCGATAATCCACTTGTAGTATTCAGCCATTGCCTTTTCCTTAGCCAAACGCTCTTCAATAGGGAGTTTCTCCAGCTGAGCAGTAGTCACATCATTGCCCTCAGCATCTACATAACCCATATCAAGTTCTGAGATACGAACCAGCTTGCCGGTCTCAGCCATGATCTTGAGCATGTTCTGGATGCCCTTCTTCTTGCTTTCCAGAGTCTGTGGATTCTCGTAGTAGCTGATGTGCATCTGTGATCCGATACCATCAATCTTGGTGTTATAGCCGAGTTCCTGACCCTTCTTTTCCCATACGCCAATCCAGTAAACAAGCGACTTCACCTTCTTGTTATTGTCCCAATCTGATTCCAGGTTGTAATCGTTGATGAAGAGCTTGAGGTCTTCAGGGTTTGTACCCTCTACCGCAGCATAAGCATCACGTGCAGCCTTCTCTACGATAGGACCATACATCTCAGGTGTGAAGTAATCCTGCCAGAAGAAATCATCCGGATTATTCTCATTGGCAGTCTGGAGAGCATAGAAGCCATTCACATTGCCACCACCAGAAATAGCCTCGTTGATGAGATCCCATGACTTCACCTTGCCTTCTGTAGCCTGCATCATGCCGCTAATCCATTTGTTCATTGCCCAGGTAAGGGTATCAGACTTCTCCTGAGGAGTGAGAGGAATAGAGTTCATCTTGACAATCTTCTTGACAGAGATAGACTTCAAGTCGAGTGTTGCATTGAATGTTTCTGGCTTGAGGATGAAGTCGTAGTTACCACCCTGCTCAAGAGTCATCTTGAATCGGGATGTTGTCCAGCCTTCCTTCAGAAGTACACTGCCAGTGAAACTCTCGGCATCACCGCCCCAACCATTCTGAACAGTCATCTTGATGCTTCCTGCCTTGGTTGACTTAATCTCTACATCTACAGCATAATCGCCTGACTTGAGAGCCAAACCTGTAAGACAGAAGAACTGAGACCAGTTGCCTGTTGGCACGAAGTGAATTGAACCATTAATGATATCAGGGGCACAACCCATCTGAAAATAAGGGAACTTACCATCCTGATAAGTCTGACATTTTACCTCCTGCTCCATCTCCATGGCAGGTGACTCATACTGACCGATTGTGACAGACTGCAAATCCAGTGTACCATCAAAAGTCTCTGGCTTCAGAATGAAATCATAGTTTCCACCCTTGATATCATTGAGAGGAACTTCAGCATCAACCCATTCGTTAGCCTTAACGGTAAACTTCTGGGTGATGTTCTGAGAATCACCACCCCAACCATTCTGTGCGGTGACAGAAATCATACCGTCCTTGGTTGACTTGATATGCAAGATAGCAACATAGTTGCCAGCCTTCATGCTACAACCCGTCATACAGAAGAACTGAGACCAGTCGCCTGTTGGTACGAAATGCATGGAACCGTTAATGATTTCAGGAGCACAGCCCATCTGATAGTAAGGGAACGGACCATCCTGATAAGTCTGGCGAGAAAGCTCCTTGAAAGTCTTCTGGGTAGGATCAATATCCAGTTCCTTATCAGCAAGAAGTTTCTCAAGCCATTTCTTTGGCTGCTGAGCATGCCAGGCAAGGGTATGACCATAAACTGATAATCCTGCATCCTCTGCTGCGGTAACAAAAGAAGATACCTTACTAAAGTCCATCGCACCCTGGTCGTTGACACAAGAAGCCATCTTCATGGCATTGCCGGCTACCACCTCATCGAAGTTGTGAGCAGCAAGACGGAAGAGAGGACCTTGCTGGTTGAACTCATCCACGCCAAGTGCAGCACTTACCTTGAAGCCAGGATGAGCACCACGATCCAAATTCTCCTTCAATGGTGCATAGTCATTGAGATACTCATACTGAGCGATGGTCTGAGGCTTCTCTACATCATAGTTCCAGTCATCCCAGTCTGCACAGCTGCCCAAAACAAATGGGCAGACCAGTGCAGATATAATATATTTATTTACTTTCATACTACTAAATTCATTTTCATTAGTTTGTTACGAAATTACTTCCATGACTCAAGCTTATTGCCACGAGACATCATTGACATCACATAGTCGGCAGAGATAGTCCATGTTTTCTCGTGCTCTACATCACCAGCATTGGTCACTACAGTAGCATCAAACTTAATCTTCAGACAATCAGCCATACGGTTCTTGTCGCTGAAGTCCTGAATGCCACGAGGAGCGAAGGTACCGTTACCGATCACCTTGCCATCCTGAAGAACCTGACAGTTTTCTCCATTGAATGCCAGAGTAATGGTCAACTCCTTCGATGCATCAATCTGACTCCAGCTATGCGCTTTGTCATCATACTTCCACTCCTTTAGCAGATAAGAGAAAGTGATGGAAGATGTGTTGAAATCTACTGTTGAAACCACATCCAGCGCATCCTCGTTCTTGTGAGTAATGGTCTTCAAATCCTGGATATTGGTAGTTCCTGTCTTGCAATACATACCTGAGTACTGATTCTTGTACTTCACACAGATCAGCTGATAGTTCTGCTTTTCAAGAATAGAATCACCTGTCAGGGAAGAAACGAGTTTTACTGGCAATACATAGTGAGTAGTAGCTGCCTTTGGATCGTTGAAGAAGGCATCTGTCAGATGAACAATTGTACCACCAATGATTTTTCCCTTAGGAATAGTCAAGGTGTTAGGATCCTCCAGAGTATAGTAGGATGAAGGGAGTACCTCCATGCCACTACCTTCTGGCAAAAGAGATGGATCAATCTGATAGCTGATCTTGCAATCCTTGGTATTCTTGTAGCCGCCACCCCAAGTAGCCTGCAGCTTGAACTGATGAGCATTGTCGTCGGTATTTACTGCATCATCGTCATTACCGAGCGTGATGACACGGATAGGCGCCTGCATAGCGAAATATACAGATATCTTACCCTTGTTACCGCCCTGGTCGATACCACCCTGAAGGTTATCCTCCCAATCACCGTTAGAGCAAGAGGTAGAAAGACCAGCTACCAAGGCAAGTCCCATGATTGCAGTTCCTATTTTTCTGAATGTTTTATTCATAATCTTCTTTTTTTTCTTTTTATTACCAAATGTTGTTCTTTTTACCATCCAGCGTTCTGAACGAGTGATGGGAAATTAAGAATCTGGTCGTATGGCACTGGACCATAGAAGGCATTCTCCTTGAAGTTACGTGTTTCCACTGAGATTGGAGTATATTTCTTGCCAGCCTCCTCGTTGGTGATGCTCATACCCTTTGCCTCCTCTGTAAGGTTAGCCTTCCAGCGACGGAGATCCCAGAAGCGGAAGCCTTCGAAGCAAAGCTCGATGCGGCGCTCATTTCTAATCAGCTCACGCATCTTTTCCTTGCTCTGTGCACACTCTTCCAGGTATGGATCTTCACCAAACTCACCCAGACCGGCACGCTCACGGATTGCCTTGATTACATCGTAGGCAGAGTAACCTGTACCACCCTTAGGGCCATAAGCCTCATTGGCTGCCTCTGCATAATCCAGATAAAGCTCTGTATAACGGATGCGGGCTGTATAATGTAAAGCCTTGCCGTTCACGGTAGGATCCAGATTGATGTCCTGACGGAGGAGTTTCTTCATATAGTAACCTGTACGGGTTGACTTGGAAACGTCCTTGTTGAGACCATCAAGATTAGTTGCATTGTCTGCCTGTGTATTGATGACGGCATTTCCAGAACCAGCCTTCTGTCCGTTATAGATGATATATTTAGCCAGACGAGGGTCACGGTTAGCGTATGGATTAGCCGGATCATATTCGCTGTTGGCATCAGTAATAGGATAACCATTGGCTGCAGGGAATGCATCTACAAGATTCTGGGTTGGATTGATACGACCCTGACCATAGATTGATGGTGGATAGTACTTGGTCTCCAAATCATTGTTTTCGCTCTTCTCTGTACGCCAGAGTACTTCCTTAGGACATTCAGCCGCTTTAAGATCCTTCATGTTGGCATCTGCATACCACTCCAAACCATTTATATCGATGCCTGAAATGCCGCCATTGAGGTCAAGCACTTCCTTGGCATACTTGGCAGCCTGCTCGTAGGTTACGCCGCTGCCACTGGCAAAGGCTGGAGATGCAGCCATCAAGGTAGCCTGGGCAAGAACGGCACGGGCGATACGACCGCTGAAGCGTCCGGCGAAGTTGGTACCGAGCACACGGTTGTAAGTAGCCCCTGTAACCGTATATGATTTGCCGAGGCAGCTGACGGTCATGGTCTCATTATCGGTATCCTTGTAATCCACAGGGAGTACGCGTACCGCCTCTTCTGCATCCGCAATAAGCTGCTTCATGCAGTCGGCATAAGAAGCACGCACCTCCAGGGAATTGAAATCTGAACTTACATTGGTTGGCTCAAGATCGTTAGGCACACCGAGGAGTGTTCCATTGGCATCCAAACCGCCATGGGCACGGAGCAGATAGTACATGAAGAGTGCTCTCAAACCCTTTGCCTCGCCGATGTAACGCTGCTCATACATGGCACGCACAGCCTCATCGCTGTTCCAGTTTACCTTATCCACATTGGCAAGGAAGAGGTTGATATACTGGATGGCTGCACGGCAGTTGCGCCAGGTTTCAACAGGATTGTTGCTTGAAGTCCAGCTATCTACACCAGTCATCTTGCGGTAGCTGTCGGTAGCGTCGTTGCTCACAGCATCGTCTGTAGCGACATCGTTGAATGAGTAAGAGCCGTTTGGCAAACGGGTATAGGCGTTGCCAAGTACACCATCAGCATAGTCTGGATGTTCGTACATATACTCGAAACCCAGATGGTTTTCGATGGCAGGCTTAAACATGTCGTCACAGCTTGTCAGTCCCATCGAAAGAGCCAGTCCGAGTACCACTGCTCCAACTTTGTATTTTGATAGTAAGTTGTTCATAACTTTTGTCATTTTCATTATCTTAATTATCTATATGTTAGAACTCGACCTTTGCACCGATGGTGAAACTGCGAGTTTGAGGAGCAGAATCTACATTGCGTTCCATCTGCTTGCGCTCACCGGCTATCGTCAGGAGGCTGCTGCCGTTAACATATACCTGCAAGCCCTTCACCAAAGCCTTGTCTCCAAAGAGAGACTTGTTGAAATCGTAGGTAAGCTGCACGCGGCTCAAGTCGATGCGGTCGGTTGAATACATCCAATAGTCAGAAGTATTGAAGTTGTTGTCACCACTCTGTGTTGTCAGACGAGGATAGGTGATTGCCTCACCGTTCTTGTACTTATCTTCTGTCCAGGCACCGAGTACCACATCGCTGTACTTACGCTCACCGTAAACCCAGTTGTAGGTATCGTTCTTGATAGCATTTCCACCAAACTGACCTGTCAACATGGCGAAGAGGGTGAAGTTCTTGTACTTCAAGGTAAGATTCATACCTCCGGTAAACTTGGCACTCCAGCGACCGATAACCACACGGTCCTTAGAGTCGATAACTCCATCACCATTCTGGTCCTTGTATTTCAAGTCACCAGGCTTCACGGTACCGAAAGAACTCTTAGCCTCAGCATTGTCAATTTCTTCCTGACTGTTGTAGTAGCCTAAGCACTCATATCCCCAAAGGGCATCTGTGAGCCTGCCTTCTGTACGCATGTAGTCATACTCTACATTCTCTGCAACCTTCAGGTTCTTTGAACTGTTGGTCTGTCCGAATGCCTGGATACCATACTCGAAATCTCCCACCTTGTCTTTGTAACCGAGAGAGAAGTCAACACCTGTGCGGCGGTTCTTGCCGTAGTTGATGTATGGTACGAATGTAGATACAGGCCAGTAGGTATGCATATAGCTTGGATAGATGTAATCAGGCTGAGCAAGCAAACCGTCTGTCACCGTGTTGTAGTAGTTGACGGCGAATGTCAGTCTATTGTTCAACAACGCACCATTCAAACCTACATTGAACTCCTTACGCTTGATGAAGCCCAGCTTATCGTTACCACCACGCTGTGAGTCGGAAGTCTGGATGCTGTTGTTGGCGTCAGACCATCCCCACCATGTACCAGTAGCCGTGAAGATATTCTCATACATGAAGTACTCTTTGATATCAAGATCCTGGTTCAATACTGTATAACCTGCAGTAAGACGGAGGTCATCGAGCCAGTTTACATCCTTCAGGAAATTCTCTTCAGAGAGTCTCCAGCCGAGAGTTGCCGATGGAGAGATGGCATTGCGGTTGCCTTCAGGAAGCTTGGCTGAGTGTACTGCATTGGCAGCCAAGTCGGCATAGTACTTATGTGCATAGTTGTATGACACGAGAAGTCCCAGGTTGGCATTGCTTACCTTGTGATACTCACCGCTGATGGTCTGCTGATAACCATTGGCAAGCAAGGTGGCATTCACATTGTGATTGCCGAAGGAGTTAACGTAGTCAAACTGACCGGTCCAGGCAAGCGTCTGGCGCTCTTTTGAGTTGCTGGAGTTCAGCGTACCTGTATGCTTATCCTCACCAAACTGTGTGACGGAACCGATAATCTGCTTGCCGTCAAACTGAGTCCAGCTGGCACCGAAGGTTGCATAACTGTCGTTCAAGGATGTGGTGTATGACGTAGAATAGTCAACCGCAAACATGGTCTTGAAGCTCAATCCCTTGAGTACAGAGGACAGATCAAACTTGACACCCGTATCAAACTGCATCTGGCGGGAAGTCCAGGTGTTGTAACCTGCAGCATACATATCTGCGAAGGCATTGGTCTGGTCTTCCTGTGTAGCACCCAGGAAATACTGTCCGGCTGGCAATCCCGCAGGATTGGTGATGATATTTCTTGAGTTATTGATGAGAGCCAGCGAATTGGCATCCATCGGGTCAAGATAAGACAGCGGGATGAATGGAGCCACACGGTTAGGACGCAATTTGGAAGCAGCCTCCCAGAACTTGGAGTTTGAACCATGCTGGTTATAGTAGGTAGCGTTGGCATTCACCCAACCCGAAGCCCAGTCTGCGAGCTGGAGGTCGATGTTACCACGTACGTTCAGACGGTCGGTATAGTTGTTCTTTCCTTCACCGAAATTGAGGAAATCGCCCTCGCGGTAGTAGCTCACGTTGGTATAGAACTGTGCAAACTTACCACCACCTTCGAACTCAGCCGTTACATCGTAGCGAGACTTGTTCTTTCTGAGATAATCAGAAGTATAGAACTGCTGGTTTGGATAACGGTAAGGATTGGTACCAGCCGCCGTGTTATAGATGTCTTCATCTGAATATTTGCGAGAAAGACCATCGTTGGCAAGTGCCTGATTGTAAAGCGTCATATACTGCGCACCATCGAGATAGGTAGGGAAAGACTTCGCTACACTCATCTGATAGTTGGCACGTGCCGTAATCTTCAGCGGTTCAACCTTACCACGCTTGGTCGTGATGAGGATGGCACCCTTTGCAGCACGGCTACCGTAGAGAACAACGGCAGAAGCACCCTTGAGGAAGGTAATGTCTTCAATCTCCGTTGGCAATACATTGTTTGCATCACGTGGCACACCGTCAATCAGCACGAGTGCTTCACCCTGGTTCCACAGCGACCCGTTATAACCTGCAGCCAAAGCCTGCATATTGTCGAGGCTGTAGGTATTGTAGTTCTTATCCAGCAGATCCTTCACCTTAACCGTGCTGACAGGAGTGATTACATCACGGGCATCCGCCTTGCGGAAAGCCACGTTGATGGTGTCTGCTTCTGGGGCATCCTGTGCCATCACTCCTTGTGCAGACAGAGCGAAGAGGGAAACCGGAAGAATGGCTTTATATCTTGAAATTATGTTGCTCATAATTTATTTCTTCTTTATGCTTTTATTTGTATTCTTGATTCACACTCTATTACCAACCTGGATTTTGGAACATCTCAGGATAGATACTGGTGTCTTTCTTCTTCAGAGGCATCCACCAGTGCTTGCTTGTGAAGTTGCGTGTAAGAATCTTCTTCTCCTTGAAACCGGAAACCTCGGTGTCCTGTGGATTCTTTGGATCAAACTTGCCTGCACGTACAAACTCCTGCGATGTCTTGATGTTGTATGGTGCCTTGTCGAGAAGCAACCAGCGGCGCAAGTCGTTGAAACGGTGACCTTCGAAAGCAAGCTCTACGGCACGCTCGCGGCGAACCTCATCCATGAACTTGTCCTTGTTGCCACTAAACTTGGCTGCTACGTCTGCTACACCGGCACGCTCGCGAATCTTGTTCACTGCATCGAGAGCTGTGAGTGAGCACTTGGCTGAAGCGGTGGCTCCACCTACGGCTGCACAAGCCTCTGCATACATCAGGTAACAGTCGGCAAGACGCAGATAAGGCACATCAATGTACAACTTGTTAAAAGTACTACCCTGATCATAGTTGTTGGCAATCATAGGAATGAACTTATAGAGCAGGTAACCTGTGCGGCTCCCGTCGATGTCATCGCGATAAGTACCTCCTGTGTAGAGGTTGGCATATCGGTTGGCATCCGGTACGATGGTTCCCTCTACCACCTTTACTCCATCATATACGATGTCGTGATAGAAACGTGGGTCGCGGCCCTTCCAAGGATGGGTTGGGTCGAAGCCAGACTCAGGGTCATCGAGAGGAAGACCATTCGCCATACCGTAATAGTTTACGTAGTTGGCTGTAGGCTGTGAGAAAATCTTACCACCTGTAAGAATCTTACCGCCAAACTGGAGAAACACTCCGAACTGAGAGTTCTGCCATGCATCGGTTGGAATATCACGGAGAATATTCTCGGTAGAACCTGGAGGAAGCATGTTCTTGTTCCAGGTATAGAACAGGTCTGAGTAATCAGCAAAATCGACCAGCTTGTACTGAGTCTGACCCGTCTCTACAAGAGTAAGGAGTTCGCCAAGAGCCTCAGCTGCCTGCTGTGCATAGTTGGTATCGTAATCGTAGGTGCTGGCATTGCCGTTTACATTCATCTTGTCATCGCAGTTCTTCACCAGTGGAGAAGCTGCCCACAAGAGTGTTTTACCTTCATAGGCAAGTGCTGTAATCTTGTTGATGCGGAAGCCATTCTTGCCTAATGTATTGCGACCTACAGGAGACTTGTCCCAGTCGATAGGCAGAAGTTCTGCAGCCTCACGGAAGTCTTTAGCAGCCTTCTCGGCACATGCCTGGCAACTTTCACGAGGAAGAGTCATTGGCTGGTCGGCAGCTACAGTATGATCAATATATGGCAGACCGCCGAAATACTGCATCAGCTGGAAATGAAGCCATCCACGGAAGAAGAGCAACTGACCCTTGATGGTGTTCTTCTCCTCCTGGGTGGCAGCCGTCATCAGGTCCATATTCTCAAGACCCAGATTTGCCTTACGGATGCCATACCATGCAGCCTTCCAGAGACCACGCTTGAAACGGCCTTCAGGAGCAAGAGGATCAAACGTATCACTCTGGTCCATGAAGCATGCGTGCCATCCGTCGAACTCATACTGCCAGCCCCAGAAGTCACCCTGGTCAACCTTGTAGTTCATCATGTAGTTGATACCCACAGCCTGGATATCATCCTCACCCCAGTTCCAGGACGTGTTCCAGTAACTCTTGGTGAAGTCAGGAATACAGAGATAAAGTTCCTCTGTAAAGCCCTGGAAATTCTTGAAATTCTTGAAAGCAGCCTCTGCAGATACATCCGATTCTGGTGACTTGTCAAGATAGTCTGTACAGCTGGTGGTCATGGCGAGAGAACATCCCAATGCCAACGCCAGGCAGGCAGACTTATATTTAGAAATTATTCTTGTCATAATAAATAATGTGTTATATTAACGCTGTTTACAACTCTAACTTGAAACCGAAGTTGATACGCTTCATTGTTGGGTAGGCACCCTGAGAAGCAAGACCTGTACCTGCGAAGTTCGATTCACGGTCGTCAGGCATATCCGTCCAGAGGAAGAGGTTGTTACCATTTACATAAACCTTCAACATAGAGAGACCGAGACTCTTGATCCATCCACCGTTCCAGGTATAAGCCACCTCCAGGTTCTTCAAGCGGCAGAATGAGCCATCGTAGAGGAAGCGGGTACCCTCATAGTAACTTGGAGTAGAGTTCATACGAAGTGAAGGAATTCCGTCTGGAGTTGATGGTGACCAGTAAGCACCCTCCTTGAACACCGTGTGAAGGTATGACTTAGGCAGTGAGTTGAATGCTACATAGCGGCTCACATTGGTTACACCATAGAACTGCGCATAGATGCTGAATCCCTTGTAGTCAATACCGATAGTGGCATTGTAGGTATTCTGAGGAGTACCCGTGTAGCCATAAGGCGCACTATCATTGGTATCAATCACACCATCACCATTGAAGTCGGTGATGATATACTGACCTGGCAACTTCTGGTTGTCGTTGGTATTGTGAGGGGTCATGGCGATGACATCATCCCAAGACTGTGCAGTACCATTGTCAAGATAGCTCTTTGCCTGTCCGATAGAGTATCCCACGTTCTTCTGATATGAAGGAAGCATCACAGGGTCATCATGCTCGGTAACCACATTCTTTGCATGAGTCATGTTCATGTTGGCATAAGCATGGATACCATTGTCAAAATCATACTTCAGTCGAACTTCAAGTTCATAACCAGTGGTCTTGGTTCTACCCTTGTTCATATAAGGAGCAGAAGCACCGAAATAGGAAGGAACCGAACGGCTGTTGCCGGCAATCATGATGTCGGAACGCTTCTCATTGAAGAATTCAAGCGAACCGGCTACGAGACCACCGAGGAAAGCATAGTCGATACCGAAGTTCTGCTTGATGGCTTTCTCCCAGTGGATATCAGGGTTACCTACCTTTGATTCCTTATACCAGGTATAAATGGATTCATTGTTCGGGTTGGTTGAATCAAGATGTGTCTTGCCACCGTAAGCCCAAGTGGTCTGGTAGAGCCAGCGCTCCCATACATTATCCTCACCAATCTCACCATAAGAGTAACGAAGCTTGAGGATGTCAACCAGGTTTCTGCCGAATACCTTTGTCTCAGCCACTGGCTTGAACCATTTCTCGTTGGCTACATTCCAACCGATAGCACCTGAATTGAAGAAGGCGAAACGGTTGTCCTTGGAGAACTTCTCAGAACCGTTGTAGGCACCATTATACTCGAGCATGTAGCGGTCGGCATAATTATAGGTGGTACGGAATGCCCAGTCCTCACGGTAGTTGGTAAACTGAGAACCTGTTGCACGCTCAGAGCGGTTGAACACGCCCATGGCGGTTACATCGTGCTGACCGAACTTGCGTCCCCAATAGAGCTGTGCCTGATAGAAGAGGTTACGCTGGGTAAGATTGTTGTTGAGCGCACCCGCATCTGTCTTCCATGCGATGGTCTCCACAAAATCAAAGTTATTTTTACCACCTGGCTTCTGCTTATAGGTTACCACACCCGTTATAGGGTCGATATACTTATACTGGGCTGCATGATCGAGGTCATTGACACCTCGGCTTGCCTCCACAAACACGTTATCCCAAGATACGATGGCAGATGCCTTCAATCCCTTAGTAATAAAGGAAAGATCCTGCTCGAGCGTAAAGTCGGTGTTGATACGGGTTGTGGTGGTTGCCTGCTCACCATGAAGCGCAAGCTGGGTCACAGAGTTAGGAGAGCCTTGCTCATCTTTAGGGAAATAACCCCAAACACCATCGCTATACTGTGGCAGGAAGGTATCATGAGGTGCTGAGTAAGCTGCCTGCCAGAGCTGGGTCTCTGCCCATGAGCCTTTATCCAAGCCATAAGGTGACTTGCGGATACCATGGCTACCCGCAAGGTTTGCCTTCAGCGTGGTAGTCTTGGTGAGCTGGAAGTCGAGGTTGGAACGAACGTTGATACGGTTGAATCCGTAACCGCTGGTATAACCACGATTGTTCTTCCACTCGCGGAAGAGGTCACCCTCATGCTGATAGTCGATGGCTGCATAGTATTTCACAGCCTTGGTACCACCAGCGATGTTCACATTGGCATTGTAAGACATGGCGTAGTCCTTGAAGAGTTCCTTCTGCCAATCTACATCCGGATAACGCTCGCTCATCAGCAATCCGGTCTCAGGATCGATACTGCCTGCAGGAGCATTATAGTTGTTGATGAAGTCGGTAGAGCGGATATCACCCCAGCTTGAAGGAGAGAGTCCCAACTCATGCTTGATTGCCTGGTTCACATAATAGAGCGCATCGGCTGAACCGTAGGTCTCAGGCAACTTAGACACCAGCTTGATCGCAGAGCTTGCACTGGCAGAAATCTTAGCCTTGCCTTCTGTACCACGCTTGGTGGTAATCAGGATGACACCATTCGCACCCTTCACACCGTAAACGGCGGTGGCAGAAGCATCCTTCAATACAGAGATAGACTGCACAGAGTGGATATCCACACTCGACATAGGGCGCTCAATACCATCTACCAGAACGAGAGGGTCGGAAGAGTTCCAGGAGCTCACACCACGAATCACAATCTTAGGATCCTCATCACCAGGCATACCTGATGAAGATGATGTAATCACACCAGGCAGATTACCTGTCAGGGCAGAACCGATATCAGAAACACCACCTGCTCGCTCCAGCACCTTACCGGTAGTCTGGGTGATGGCACCTACCACGGATGCCTTCTTCTGCTGACCGTAACCTACAACTACGACTTCGCCGATGGCGTTATCGTCTTCAAGGATAAGTTTAAACTCTCTCTTCTTACCAACCTTCACTTCCTTGGTCTTCATACCTACGTAAGTAAATACAAGGGTAGAATTCTCGGAAGGCACGTCGATTTTGAAGTTACCATCAAAGTCGGTAACAGCACCGACACCGGCGCTTCCTTTCACCTTTACAGTGGCACCTATCAGAGGCTCACCTGTACCGTCAACAAGATTACCCTTGACCTGGATCTTCTGAGCCTGAGCATTCAAGCTACAGAAAGCTCCCACCAAGCATAAGGCTGCTGTCCGTTTCATTGTTAAGACTTGTTCAATCATGTTCTATTCATTTTTGATTTATGCTTAATTATTTATGTATTTACAGTTTATATTGTTTATTCGCGGCTGCAAAGATAAAGGTTTCATTTCAGATGCACTTTGTCTCTTGTAACAGATACTTTGCCGTTAATAACAAACTTTAAAAGAACGAATCTTGCCACCTTTTAACACTTGTTTTATCACACAGACACCTTTTTGAGGTTTATTCACTTTTTCACCAGCTATATTATAATAATAGGTGGCGACAACCTCAGCATCGTTCACTTTTTGCTCAATTCCCGTATCTATTTGTTTCATGTACCATTCCTTATACCAGTTCATACAGGCATATCCGCAGCACTCTTCAAAGAGATTGTGCTTCTTGGCATTCTGGAAACCCGGAATCACCCTGCCGGTCTTCAGATACTCATCAATGTCGTAATACTCCTGTGGATGGGTAAGGGTCATACCGATGTTGCCGAAATGGTCGTGAACAGCCTTCCATGCCAATCCCCATTTAGAGGTTGACGCCGTTGCCCAGCTGCCCAGGTTGGGCTGAGTCCACTGCCCCCACTCATTGTAGTGACCTTCACTCGCCTTGTCGGGATCTTCCGGACTCCAGTCTATCTCCGTTACCATGATAGGTTTACTGGTAACCATAGGGACTTGAGCCTGGAATTGCTGGATGAAAGCATTGTGATTACAGTTCTTGTCGCTGGCATTATACCATCCGGAATAAACATGTACTGCATAAGAGAAATTGTCCTCGCTATCGGTAATAGGATACTTGGCGTAGTTCTGATACTGGCTCTGATAGCCTGCACCCGGAACCCAGATGATTCCCTTGAAGCCTTGGTTTCTGATTTCGTCAACCACTGGCTGGAAGTAATCGTGCAGTGCCTTATCCGAATTAGAGCCATCACTCAGATGAACCCTCACCGGCTCGTTGGCAAGTTCGATGGAGATCAATCCAGAGTTCTGCTGGATATACTCATCGGCAGCGAAGGTCTTCCATATCGATTTCAGGTAGCGGTTGTACTTATCGCCTACACTGATGTCTTGAGGACATACTCCCGGTGGACGCACGATGACGTAAAGCCCATGAGCGATGGCATCCTTGATTAATGGGATATAGAGCTTCTGGAGATAGAGGCGGTAGCGCGCCATGTTGAACGCAGAAATGTCAGCCTCGCCCTCTGACTTCTTCGTCGGGTCATTGGTCCAGCAAGGATCCATGTGCAGACGGAACACGGTGCAGTAAGCGCCCTGCTCCTTGTCGGTAATAGCCGAAAACTGCTTGGAGAAATATTCCAAGCAAGGCTGGATGTCGGCTTCCGAATAGTCAGCCTTCCACTGCTGCCATCTCCAGCCGTTAAAATAACGGTTTGGAGTATCCATCACTCCATGCAAGACAACCGTCTTACCTGTGGCATCGACAAGGTTCTTACCTTCTACACGAAGGGCAGGAAGATTGTCAGCCGCATTGCCAAGCAATGACACCATGACCATCGCAAAGCCAAGAATTATTTTCTTTTTCATATCTTGTTATTGTTTTTAGATTCTATCATATTTTGAAAAACAGAATGGCACGTAATCACTACGCACCATTCTCAGAAAACCAATTAATCATGAGCCTATAGCTACATGATATACTAAATGTTATAAACCAAATTAAACCTATTTGTTAGTAAACCTAACTATTAGTAAACCTAACTATTAATAAACCTAACTATTAAAACCTAACTATTTTTTTAAACAAACTATTTTTCAGCTGCAAAGATACTGCTTTTATACAATATGTACTTTTTCTGAAGTAACGATTTCTTTTTCAATCATCTACAGAATGTAACAAACACTTTGTTACATGTAACATTTGCATGGCAAAAAGTAAAAAAGCCTGGTTTTTGCTTGAATAATCCAAAAAAAATCACTATTTTTGCACTCAGAATAAAGTTATCAACAAGTTTTGATGACAAACCAATAAAGATTAAACTAGCAATGAATACAAAAAGCCAATTAGTCATGAAAAGTATCCTTCTGATACTTATCCTCTCAGCTTTCTCTATCCTCCCGTCATGGGGACAGAGCGGGAAACTGTTCAATACAGACAATCAACTCTCAAGCAATCTTGCCACACAGGTGTTCCAAGACAGGAATGGCTTTATCTGGATTGCCACCCGTAACGGCTTGAATGCTTATGATGGTTATCACATCTCTATCATGAAGAAAGAGCTTGCCAACAGCCAGGGACTGAACAGCAACTACATCAACTGCATCACCCAGGATGATAAGGGACATATTATATTAGGTACCAACAACTCCCTGTTGGCTTATACGGGAAGTGAATTCCACAAAATACCTATGCTCGACCCAAAAGGCAAAGAACTCACCACATACGTAACCCAGGTTTACTCACTCCGAAACAAGGATATTGCCGTTGCAACATCCGGATATGGCATCCTGCTCAAAAAACCGGATGCCCAGGAATGCCATGCCATGAAAGGGGATGTGGAAAAGCTGAAACACATACACAAATTATTGGAAGACAAACAGGGCAGACTCTGGATTATTACAGAAGACGGAAGACTGCACCGCAAGGAAACAAACGGGAAAATAACATCCCGCTTCCATGGAACAGAAGGACTGACCATACAGGACATCCAGCAGGATGACTTTGGCAACTTCTATCTGGCAACCAAAGATAAAGGTGTATATGTATTCAAAAACGGCAGTAAAATCTTAACCAAGATACCCAACATAGGCAATCTGCCTATCGACAACATCTACATCAGTCGCAACAACCTGCTTTATATCGGAAGTGACGGAATGGGTATCTGCGTATACGACCCGAAGACGGGCATCGTACAGGACAACCCGCTCTTCAGCCGACTGGTAAATCTTGCCAAGAGCAAGATTACAAGTATCATAGAGGATAACAGAGGCAATATCTGGGTGAGCATGTTGCAGAAAGGTGTGTTCATGCAGGGAAACGCCCAGAATGACTTCAACTATATGGGATTCCGACTGGGCAACCGCAATGTGATAGGCGAAAATTCCATAACCAGCCTTTGCGTAAACCAGGGAGACCAGGTTTGGGTAGGTACCGACAAGGACGGCCTATACCTATTTAATATAAGAACCCGCACCGTACAGGGACATTTTCTGGACCAGACTACCATCCTCGCCCTTTGCAAGGACAGCGAAGGGAAAACCTGGGTGGGTACCTATTCCGACGGATTGGGCTATCTTGATGCAGCCGGCATCTTCCATCCTGTAGATTTAGGCATCAGCAAATCAATAGGCATCTTCGGCATCAACCAAGACCCACAGGGCAATCTCTGGATAGGCACCATGGGAGCCGGTATCTTCTGTTTGGGGAAGGACGGAAGCAGAAAGAACTATAGGGCTAAATATGGAACAGAAAACAACCTCAAGGCTAACTGCCTCCCCAACGATTATACCTCCAGGCTATCCTTCTCCAAGGATGGCAATCTGGTATATGTAGCTACCTCTGTTGGTCTGGCTTGCCTAGATCGAAAGCGCAACAGTTGGGTTTCTACCTTCAGGGGAATCAACTGTATGAACAAGAACGGGTTCTCCCATTGTGTGTTTACAGACAGCAAAGACCGCGTCTGGTATGGAACTGAAGAAGGTGCCTTCTGCTTTGATTTCAAGAAAGGCATCAAGCCTAAGTTGTATTCTACAGCTAATGGACTGACCGACAATAGTGTGGCAAGTATCACAGAAGATAACCTTGGCAAGATATGGATAGGAACAACGGTTGGTCTCAACCAGCTAGACCCGGAGAATGGCAAGATTATCAAGTACTATGCCGAAAGCGGCTTGCAGAGCAATGAGTTCAGCGATGCGTCCGTATGTACCACCTGGGGAAATAAGGTAATCCTGATGGGTGGTTCCGGTGGTCTCAACTGGTTCCAGGCAGACAAGGTAAGGCAGCATCCTTGGCAGGCAAAGGTAGTTATCTCTGGTTTTCTCGTGAACAACACTGCCGTTACTCCAGGAATGGAATCGGGCAGCTATACCATTACAGAAGACTGGGTTACTGTCAGCAAGGAGTTTCAACTCTCCCACGATGACAACTCGTTCTCTCTCCAGCTCTCCACTCTCACCTATAATGACGTGGAGCAGATTAGCTATGCCTACAGCATCAATGGAGAAACATGGCGAATTGTGCCAGTTGGACAGAACGAATTGGCGTTCTCCCACATGGCACCAGGTAGATACGACTTCCGCATCAAGGCAATCTGCAATGGCTATGAAACGCCGGTCAATACGTTCACTATCATCATTCACCCAGCCTGGTATGCCAGCTTCTGGGCAAAGCTCTTCTATCTGCTGTTGTTCGTGGCAGCCATCGTGCTCTATATGCGCCATCGCAAACGCCAGGAAGAAGACCGCCTCACCCTGCAGCAGCACATCCACGCCGAGGAGATGAGTGAAGCAAAGATTAAGTTCTTCATGAACATCAGTCATGAAATCCGTACGCCATTGACGCTGATCATCACCCCATTGCTCTCCCTCATCAAGGAAGACAAGGAGCCACACCGACAGGGCATCTACGAGATTATCCGAAAGAATTCGGAACGCATCCTCCACCTCATCAACCAGATGATGGACCTGAGAAAGATTGACAAGGGACAGATGGTGATGCGTATGTGCAAGACCGATATGGTTTCGTTCATCAGCGAAGAATACGAACTCTTCAGACAGCAAGCCGTGACCAAGAGCATCGACTTCGAATACCAGCATGACAGCGAGGAGCTGCCTGTATGGATAGACCGCAACAACTTCGACAAGGTGATAATCAACATCCTTTCGAATGCCTTCAAGTTTACCCCTACGGCAGGTCATATTCTCCTCTCACTCACCCATACCGACCACCATGCCTACATCAGCATCAAGGACAGTGGCATCGGCATACCGAAGGATAAGCTGGAAACCATCTTCCAGCGCTTCTACCAGAGTCCTAATGACCCTAACGACCGCAACATCGGTACGGGAATCGGCCTCGACCTGACTCGTTCGCTCGTAGAACTGCACTACGGCACCATCTCTGCCCGCAACAACGAGGGCGAGAAGGGGAGCAAGTTTGAGCACGGAAGCGAATTCATCATCCGCATCCCATTGGGCAAGGATCATCTCAAGCCGGAAGAACTCATCGAGGAAGAAGAGGTGAAGGAAAAAGAGAATATGGAACTTGCAGAAGCAGAACAGGAAGAGCAATCGGCAGAAAACAATGACCAGTCAGCCGAAACCTTGAACAATTCCGATACTACCCCAGCCTCTGTCAAGGGAGCCAAGGCAGAAATCGTGATTGTGGAAGACGAAGAGGATATTCAGGATTACCTGAAGGCCCAGCTCTCCAGCGACTTCAAGATTCGCACCTACCCTAACGGAAAGGTGGCACTCAACGAGATTCTGAAGAATAAACCAGACCTCATCATCAGCGACATCATGATGCCGGAGATGGACGGAACCACCCTCTGCACCAAGCTGAAATCAAACATCAACACCAACGATGTGCCTATCATCCTGCTTACGGCAAAGAGCCGTGAGGAAGACCAGCTGGAAGGATTGCAGACCGGTGCAGATGCCTACATCCTGAAGCCATTCAATATGGACATCCTGCGCCGCAACATCATCAACCTGCTCACCGTGCGCCGCACTTTGCGCAACAAGTTCACGGGCAATGAAAGCCAGAATCACCAGGTAGAGCAGATAGAAATGCAGACACCAGACGATTCTCTGATGCAACGCGTGATGGATGTAATCAACGAAAACATCAATGATTCCGACCTGAGTGTGGACATGATTGCACAGAAGGTGGGCATCAGTCGCGTGCACCTGCACCGCAAGATGAAGGAGCTGACCAACCAGACGCCACACAGCTTCATCCGCAACATCCGTCTGCAGCAGGCAGCCAAGTTGCTGAAGGATGGCAAGCAGAGCATCACCGACGTGATGTACGCTTGCGGTTTCTCCAATTCGGCTAGTTTCAGCACCATGTTCAAGAACCTCTACGGCTGTTCTCCTAGAGAATACATGATGAATGCCATGAAGGAATAAAGAGGATAAACAATAGAAAAAAGAATATGTAACAAAAACGAGGCTTTATGAAACGTAGAAAAAAGTCTTGGTTACATTTCACAACGATAGATTGCAAATAAAACCGTAACTTTGCAGCGGAAAAACCAGTATGGATTCTCTCCCTGGCTTTCCGCTGCATTTTTTGTATAATCTTTAAAAAACAACAAATCATAATGAAGAAATTAGCAATCTTATCGCTTTCGATGATGCTTGCAGCAGGAGCGCAGGCACAGACAGCAGAGTTCGACTACTTTAAGTATGCCGGCAATGATGCCCGTTTCAATGTCGAGATAGACAAGACGCATCAGTACTACAACCCAGTATTGGCAGGATTCTATCCAGACCCTTCCCTCTGCCGTGCGGGCGACACCTACTATCTGGTGAACTCATCCTTCACCTTCTTCCCAGGTGTGCCTCTCTCAACCAGCAAGGACCTGGTAAACTGGACTCCTGCCGGCCATGTGCTCACACGCCAATCGCAGGTGCCCCTGAAGGGTCAGCATGTATCAGGCGGTATCTTCGCACCAGCCATCAGCTATAACAAGAAAAACAAGACCTTCTATATGATTACCACCAATGTGGGAGCCGGCAACTTCTTTGTGAAATCAAAAGATCCTTCCAAAGGCTGGAGCGAGCCTATCTATCTGAAGAAGATTGACGGCATCGACCCTAGCTTCTTCTTCGATGACAATGGCAAGGGATATATCGTTCACAATGGTCCGGTAGTTGGCGGTGCCGACTATGAGGGACAGCGTGCTATCCGCTGCTTCGAATTCGACGTGAAGGGCGACAGCATCAAGGGCGACTTCAAGGAGATTCTGCGTGGCGGAACCCATGTAGAGGCTCGTCCTATCTGGATTGAGGGTCCTCACCTCTTCAAGAAGGGCAAGTTCTATTATCTGATGTGTGCAGAAGGTGGTACAGGCGGTTGGCACAGCGAGGTGATTCTTCGCGCCAAGAACCCAATGGGTCCTTGGGAGGAATGCCCAAACAACCCTATCCTTACCCAGCGTACTGGACTCGATCCAAACCGCAAGGACCCTGTATCCAGTGCTGGTCATGCAGACATCGTAGAAGATGGAAAGGGTAACTGGTGGGCTGTATTCCTGGCTTGCCGCCCATACGAGGAGGATATGTACAATACAGGTCGCGACACCTATCTTCTGCCGGTAACATGGAAGGATGGTTGGCCAGAGATTCTTGCCAAGAATACACCTATTTCTACGATTGGTGAGAAGGCTGGCTTGAAGCCTGCTGCAAAGAATGAATTCTCAGGAAACTTCAGCTATACAGACAACTTCGAGTGCTGCAAGGATGCCAACAAGTCTTGTGAAGCAAAGAAAAAAGCGAAGACTCCCAAAAATGGTACTGTAAACAAGACATGTTGTACCAATAAAGCCGGTTTGAAGGATTTAAATCCTAGATGGATGTTCCTCCGTGATTTCGTAGATTGCTATCAAGTAAAAGATGGCAAACTGGAATTCAATCTCTTGCCAGGCAATATCTACAAGCGTGAACCGATGTCTGCCATCTGGGCTCGTCAGCAGCACGGAACCTTCACAGCCGAGACAGAAATCAACTTTACTCCTCGCAATGACAAGGAGATAGCCGGTATCGCTCTTTTGCAGAAAGAAGACCACAACTTCGTACTGGGCAAGACCATGAAGAAGGGCAAGCTGATTATTACCCTGACCCGTGCCGAGAAGAACAATGCCCTCATTGCTTCTGCTCCTATCAAGGCTGGCAAGCTGAAGCTGAAGGTTGAAGGTCATGATAGATACTACGATTTCTATTATGCAGAGGAAGGCGGCGACTGGCAGCTGCTCGCCAAAGGCGTGGATGCCAGCAACCTGAGCACCCAGAAGAGCGGTGGCTTCATCGGTGCCTGCATCGGACTCTATGCCTCTTCCAACAAGGAATAACAGATATCATTATAAAACATAAAAATACAAAAAGACTCCCCGAGCTTTTCGAGGAGTCTTTTGTATTTTTCCTTTGTATAAATTTATTTATTCTTCACAATATCCAATGTCATTTTACCTACCCAGATGGCATTCTTACCATTCTGATCTACCGGAACAGGTTTGCCATCGAGATTGTTCAGGTATTCCAGCTGCTTAAAGTAGGTGTGGCTATGACCACCCAATATCAGGTCGATGTTGCGGGTAGCTGGTGCTACTTCAGAATCGTCAATGCCATCAATCTTCCATCCCAGATGAGAGATGCAGATAATGACATCACACTTCTCCTTCTTCTTCAGAATCTCCGTCATCTCATTCGCTTTTGCAATAGGATCGAGATACTTGATGCAGCCGTAGTTCTTCTCAATTACCAATCCCGCCAGTTCCGGACCAAGACCGAAGACGCCAATCTTCAAACCCTTGCGGTTGATGATTGCATATGGCTTGACGATATCGGCAAGCTCTGTACCCGTAAAATCATAATTTGAGCATACAACCGGGAACTTCGCCATCTTGAAGAGACGAACCATATTGTCAATACCGAAATCGAACTCATGATTACCGATGGTAGCTGCATCATACTTCATCTCGTTCATCAAGCCAACCTCTACATCGCCCTTGAAGAGAGAATAATAAGGTGATCCCTGTGAGAAGTCACCACTATCAAAGAGCAGGAGATCAGGATTCTGCTTACGCTCTTCCTTAATCATAGCCACACGACGGAGGAAACCGCCACGATTGGCTGTCGCTGTATCTGCCAGGTTGGGATTGATAGGCATCACGCAGGAGTGGGTATCATTGGTATGGAGCACCACAAGCTGCTTGACAACCTTCGCCTCCTTCTTAGCCTTAGCCTGTACAGTAGCTGGCTGCATCGCGAAAGATGCCAAAACCAGACCGATATATAATAATGTATGTTTCATCTGAATTCTCAATTATAAATTATTCATTATCAATTATTCATTCACCACCACGCAGCGGCCTTCAATCTTTGATTCCACCTCTTTGCCCTGCGCCATCATCGCACGGAAGTAATTCATGATGATATATCTCACGTTGTTCTCACGCTGCTTAGGAGCCAGCACATCCGTACCACTCTTGAAAGCCACGAGCTGGTCGTTGCCCTCAGCCAGGTAATCAAGCGTAGCAATGCGATAACTCTTCTGTGGGTCAACAGGTTCACCATTTATGGTAACGTTCATCAGCTTACCTTCCTTAGTTATCACCATTCTCACAGCGCTGCTCAAGCCTTCACCGCCACGATGCGCTATCTGCTGGAAGAGTTCGAGCACCTTGTCTCCGGTCAGAGTGAGGAAACAGATCTTGTTCTCGAAAGGAGCCATGTCGTTCACATCACCTACCGTAACCTTACCCTTGGCAAGATTGCTCCGGATGCCGCCCATATTATAAACGGAGAATACCGGCTGCTCATCAAACTGCTTTCCACCCCAGACCAAAATATCGCAAAGCAGGTTACTGAGCTCGCTCTCAGGGCGATGACGGGTCATATCATGAGCGATGCTACCCACCACAGGGCCCATGATGCTATCCACCTTGCTCTTATAAGGGGCAAGAAACCCTGCAGCCTCAGCATCAGGCTGAGCATCCCATTTTTTATCTACCAATATACGGGTTCTCTCTACCTTTGCCACCTTGAATTTCTGTGCAAAAGCAGGACTTGCCATCAGCAGCATGGTTGCAGAAGCAAGCAAAATCTTGATACTATTTTTTTCCTTCATACTTAATACAATAAATACTTTTAGAGTGCAAAGTTACAAAATAAATCTGCGAAATCTGCGAAATTTGCGAAAAAATTCAATGACAGTAGTAAAGAAAACAAAAAAACTGCGAGGAAATCGAAAGAAAGTATCTGAAAATTTGCGAGATACGAGAAAAAGTCGTAACTTTGCACCCGCTTTTCGGCGTAACCGCTGTTGTCTGGGCAGAAGTGTTGCTCGTCCATGTTGCGTTGGAACGACAAACAATTTTTAATTTTATACAAAAAATGGATTTGATTAAAGTTGCTGAAGAAGCATTTGCAACCGGCAAGAAGTTCCCTGAGTTCAAGGCAGGTGACACTATCACAGTCGCTTACAAAATCGTCGAGGGTACTAAGGAGCGTATCCAGCTCTATCGTGGTGTTGTTATCAAGATCTCTGGTCATGGTGACAAGAAGCGTTTCACTGTTCGTAAGATGTCTGGTACAGTAGGTGTTGAGCGTATCTTCCCTATCGAGTCACCAGCTATCGATTCTATCGAGGTGAACAAGCACGGTAAGGTACGTCGCGCTAAGTTGTATTACTTGCGTAAGCTCACAGGTAAGAAGGCTCGTATCGCTGAGAAGAAGACCATCGCTAAGAGCGCTGAGTAATTTTCTTAGTTACCTATTAAAATTAGAATTTGAAAAGGGCATCCCATCTTTCGATAGGATGCCCTTTCTATATCAATTTTACATCAAGAAAAATACCCTTCAACCTGAGTGAAGTGTTTTGCTTATTCCCCGGTGCTATAATTCGTCAACCCATCATCGGTACCATGCAATGCTCCCTGGAAATCCGCCCAACTTTGGAAGCCGGCAAGTAATGCCAAGCGGTTGAGTGTCTGCGCCGAAGGTTTTTCCTTACCCTTTAAAATATCCCACACCTTGTGTAGCACTTTTGTCTTACTATGCTTCTCATCGTGCTGTACGTGTGTCTTGCCGAGCTTCTTCTCTAAAGCTACGGCGAGAATTTTCAAATCATTCTTCATTGTGATTTTCCTTTCTCAAATTCTCAATTTCTCTATTTCTCAAATTTCATTTATTCTAACAAGGGGCAAAAGTACATAATAAAATCGAAACAAGGTAATGTTTTCCTGATTATTTTTGTTTTTACCACAAAAAAGTTGTAATTTTGCAGCAGAATTCAATTATATTTCTTACAAGATGAAAGAATTAGCACTTAAGTACGGATGCAATCCGAATCAGAAGCCTTCTCGCATCTATATGGATGACGGAAGGGAACTGCCTATCGAAGTTATCAACGGCCGACCAGGCTACATCAACTTCCTGGATGCTTTCAATTCTTGGCAATTGGTCAAGGAACTGAAGGCTGCTACAGGAATGCCTGCTGCCGCTAGTTTCAAACACGTTTCTCCTGCCGGTGCTGCCATCGGCTTGCCACTGAGCGACACATTGAAGAAGATTTACTTCTGCGATGACGTAGATTTCGAACTTTCTCCTTTGGCTTGCGCTTATGTCCGTGCTCGTGGTGCAGACCGCATGTGCTCTTACGGTGACTTTGTTGCCCTGAGCGATGTATGCGATGAGGCTACTGCCCTCCTCATCAAGCGTGAGGTAAGTGACGGCGTTATTGCTCCTGGTTATACTCCTGAGGCTATCAAGGTGTTGAAGGAGAAGCGCAAGGGTACCTACTGCGTCATCCAGATTGATCCTGACTACGTGCCAGCTCCTATCGAGCACAAGCAGGTATTCGGTGTTACCTTCGAGCAGGGACGCAACGAGGTGAAGCTCGATGATCCAGCTCTCTTCGAGGATATCCCTACCAAGAACAAGAACTTCACTGCAGAGGCTAAGCGCGACCTGATTATCTCGCTCATCACCCTGAAGTATACTCAGAGTAACTCTGTATGCTACGTAAAGGATGGTCAGGCTATCGGTATCGGTGCCGGTCAGCAGAGCCGTATCCACTGTACCCGCCTTGCAGGTTCCAAGGCAGACGAGTGGTGGTTGCGCCAGTGTCCTAAGGTGATGAACCTGCCTTTCAAGGAGAAGATTCGCCGTGCAGACCGTGATAACACCATCAATGTCTACATCTCTGATGAGTGGGAAGACGTACTGCAGGATGGCGTTTGGGAGCAGTTCTTCACAGAGAAGCCTGAGCCATTGACCCGCGAGGAGAAGAAGGCTTGGATTGCACAGAACAAGGGTGTATCTGTAGGTAGTGATGCTTTCTTCCCATTCGGCGACAATATTGAGCGTGCTCACA
>OIZT01000198.1_pt1 | contig 42597 bp, 37 predicted proteins | sample 1588611 | NCBI WGS metagenome assembly OIZT01 (sample SAMN03283278) | human gut metagenome | biome: human-associated habitat; material: feces | host: Homo sapiens | place: Peru | collected 2012
AGGTGAAACTGGATATCATCAAGCGACAGGAAACAAACAAAAATAAGAACAAAGGCACGAGTCTTGCCGAACTCTTCGGTGATGAATATGTTTGTGCCAACTGTTTTATATAATATAAATCAAACGAACTCCTATGTTGAAAGATGTGGAATGGGCTAAAGATGGAACCTATAGACCTGGAGAAAAGTTTTCCCCAGAAAGGTTCTTTAATGAAGGATTGAAGAATAGCTGTAGTTTTGATTTACAGTTAGGCTACTTTAGTTCTGCAACAATTAGTGTGTTGGCAGAAGGCTTTGCCACGTTTATATCTAAGGGTGGAGTAATGCGATTGGTTATTAATCAAATTGTTTCGGAAGAAGATAAAGTAGCTATACAAAAAGGTGTCTATGGAGATGTAATAGATTGCATGGATCTCTCTAATTTTAATGAACTATGTAAGACTTTTGATGAATACCAAGAACAATTTTTTAGATGCCTTTCGTTTCTTATTGCTAAAAAGAAAATAGATATACGAATTATTAAGCCTAAAGGAAAGAAAGGTATTGCCCATACTAAATCAGGACAATTTCGTGACAATGATACCACGACATCTTTCACGGGTTCTGCTAATTTTACTATAAGTGGGCTATTTAATAATATTGAAGAAATCAAAATTGATAGGAGTGATTCGCTAGATTCTATGACTCGGAATAGAATCAAGTCGCAAAAAGAATCATTTGATACTATTATGAATGGTCAACGAAATGATATAGAATATCTTTCTCCAAGTCAATTGGAGATTGCAGTTTCGTCATGTTATCAAGATACAAGTATAGATGAATTACTTAATGTTGAAAGACAATTAGATAGAATTCGTTTGGAACGTAAAGCTCAAAAGGTTATTGAAGAGGGAGGTTTGGCACATGACGATATTAATATAATTGATGTTGAACCACATTTTCCATATTCTTCAGGACCAAGAAAATATCAACAACAAGCGTTTGATAATTGGAGAAAAAATAAGCAAAGAGGATTGTTTGCTATGGCAACAGGTACAGGCAAGACAATTACTTCGCTAAATTGTCTATTGGAGATATACAAGAAATATGGTTTTTATAAAGCAATAATATTGGTTCCTACTCAAACTTTGGTTGAACAATGGATAGAAGAATGTAAAAAGTTTGATTTTAGAAAGATTTATACCGTATATTCTAAAAATCCAAATTGGCGAAATGAAATAGGATTATTACATTTAAAAGAAGATTTTAAAGGTTTAGGAGATGAAACTTCGTTTGTTATCATTTCTACTTATTCTTCATTTGTTAGAGAAAATGTGTTTTCTGCTCTAAATTCTTTTTCAAAGAATAGAACTTTGCTAATTGCGGATGAGGCTCATAATATGGGGGCTAAAAGAGTGTTAGATAGAATAGACAGTATTAAATATCTTAGACGAATAGGATTGTCTGCCACTCCTTCTCATCAATTTGATGAATTTGGTAATCGAAAGATTAATGAATTCTTTGGAAGTAGCGATGGCTTTACATTTGAGTATTCTATGCGTGAGGCTATAGATAATGATTTCTTGTGTCGATATTATTACTATCCTCATATTGTTAGGCTAAATGATGCCGAGATGTATGAATATCTTAAGATATCGAAACAACTATCCAAATTCTATAATTATGATAAAGAATCGTTTGTTCAAAGTGATGACATATTGATGGCTTTATTACTAAAGCGAAAAAGAATCATACATAAGGCTCAACAGAAAGAAATGATTTTTGAGTCAATATTGAAAGAACGCTATAAAGAAAAAGGTAATTTAAAATATACACTAGTTTATGTACCTGAAGGTAATAGGCCCGATTCTTTTGCAGATATCTTTGATACAACAGAAACTTTAGATGTTGATGATATTTCAGAGCATTTAATAGATAAGTATACCCAAATAGTTTGTTCCATTAGCTCTAAAACGACGGTACGAGAGTTTACATCAGACTCCAAAGAGCGTTCAAAGATATTAGAAGATTTTTCGAGTGGAAAACTCGAAGTCTTAACTTCAATGAAGTGCTTAGATGAGGGAGTAGATGTTCCCAGAAGTGAAATGGCAATCTTTTGTGCAAGTACTGGTAATCCACGACAATTTGTGCAAAGAAGAGGAAGAATTTTGCGTAAACATAAAGATAAGTATAGGGCAGTGATTCATGATTTGATAGTTGCTCCTTGGATTAGCACTTCGGAAGATAGCTACAAAATGGAACGTAATCTTTTGGAAACTGAATTGAAGCGAGTTCGCGACTTTGCTTCATTGTCAGAAAATGCAGATTATACTTATAAAGAATTAGAAGATATAACATCATATTATAACTTAACAATATTATAATTATGGCATATACAACGAATAATGATAAAATGTTAGAGGCTGTATTAACAGATGAGTATTTGATGAAGTTTGGAAAATATAATCCAACAGACATTACCTCTGTTTATCAAGCAGCTTCTTCTGATAACGTAGTTGTCAGTACTGTAGCTCAAATTATTCAGCGTTCTTCTGAAGGTGCTACAGAGAAAGAAATCTATAAAGAAGTAACGGAATATTTAAAGAAAAACGTATGATAATAAAGGATATTATAATCAAGAATTTCCGTAGTTATTATGGAGAGAATAAGTTCACATTTTCTGATGGACTTACACTTGTTATTGGTGATAATGGTGATGGAAAGACAACTTTCTTTGAGGCATTACAATGGTTGTTTGAGACAATGGTTGAAAGAAACTCTATTGATAATGCGTCAGAGATGCGTAAATCAAAGCTAGAAATAGGTGAAAGTGACGAAGTATATGTGGCTATGACTTTTGACCACGATGGTGAGAAAAGTATTGAAAAAAGTTATACTTTTACACGTGATTCAGAAACATCATTCATTACAAGTAAGATAACTTTTAGAGGCTATGAAAATACAAGTGCTGGGCGTGAACTTGTTGATGGTAAAGTGTTAATGAATAGATGCTTTGATGCGTTTATTCGTCGATTTAGTATGTTTAAAGGAGAGTCTACCTTAAATGTATTTCAAGACAAAGCCGCACTAAAACAATTGGTTGACAAGTTCTCTGATGTTAGAAAGTTTGATGAGTTGGTAAAATTGTCGGCAGAATTTGAAGAAAAATCTAATAAAGCTTTTCTAAAAGAATGTAGTACTGATAAGAAAATTTCAGGAGAAGCAAAATCGTTGGAATTGAAGTTGGAACGTATATCTTCAGATATTTTTAATAAAAAAGCAGATATTAGAGATAAACAAGCTTCAATCTCTATTTTTTCAACTAAGCTAGACGAATTAGCCCAAAATCAAGAGACTACAGAAAAATACAATGAAATTAATGATAGAATAAAGACTCTTTCTGATAGAATAGTTAAACTGAAAGCTAATATTGCTGCCGTAGATAAGAATACTGCTTTATTGGACAAACAATGGATTTTATGTGCTTTCCCAAATATTTTATTGGAGTTTAAGAAAAAAAGTCAGAAGTTTAGTAAGGACAAGAGAATTCAAGAAAAAGAGTTTTTAGAAGAGCAGGCTAAAAAGGCTGGAAAGCTAGAAGCTTTAGATGAAGTTCGTGGAATGCTTGCAGATGGTATCGCAGAACTTCCATGGTATCTTCCTAATCAAGAAACAATGGAGGAGATGATTCATGACCATGTTTGTAAGGTTTGTGGTAGTCCTGCTCCTGAAGGATCTCCTGCCTATGAGTTTATGGTAAATAAATTAAATGAATATAAAAAGCATGTTGAAGAAAAACTGAAACTTAAAGCTGCAAAAGCAGAAATAGAACAAAAACAATTATTTATATCAGATTATGTAGAGGAACTTCATAATTTGAGTATTCGTTTAGGTGGAAGTACAGAAGCTGAGGTCGCACATATAAGAATGGATATTGGTGATAGATTATCATTAGAAGATAGATATCAAGAAGAACTAAGAGAAAAACAAGAAAAGAAACAAGAGGCAGAAGATAATAAAGCGCGTTTGCTAATTCAAGCAGGAAATGTTTCTGAGGAATTGTTACAAAAAGACTTTATGGATATCAGAAGTATGTTCGAACAAAAAGGTCGAGCAGAACAGCGTCTTGTTATATTGAAAAGAGAACTTGAGGAATTAGAAGAACAAGAATTAGAAATGCGCAAAAAGTTCAATGAGCTGAATCCTCAAAATGGAATGGTAAAAGTCTATAGAGATGTACATCGAGTTCTTGAAGAAATTGCAAAAGCATTTAAGAATGCCAAAAAAGAAAATCTTCGTAGATTTCTCGCAGCATTGGAGGAATGTGCAAATGATTATTTGGCAAAGTTGAGCGCTAAGGATTTTCATGGTGAAATACATTTGTGTCAGACAGTTGAGGATTCTACAGAAATAAGACTATATAGCTCTAATGGCAGTGAAATAAAGAATCCATCTGGTTCTCAAGAAACCGTTATGTATATGTCAGTTCTGTTTGCAATATCTGATTTTACAGATAAAAAGCGTGACGAGAATTATCCTCTTATTTTTGATGCGGCAACTTCATCTTTTGGTGATTCTAAGGAAGAAGGTTTTTATAATGTTATTGACAAATTAAAGAAACAATGCATAATTGTTACTAAAGACTTTATAACAAAAGGACAGTTGCGTTTGAATGAAATAGATAAATTAACATGTGGGGTTTATCGTATCAGAAAAGCAGATAACTTTGATAGTAAAAATATGGCAACAATAAGAACTTTAGTAGAAAAGGTAAAATAGTATGGAAAGTTTGTTTGAATTATGGAGTAGACGAGATCCTAACTGGGAAATTCGTTATCAAGAATCCATTATGGATGTTTTTTGTGATTATGGTAAGGGACGAACCTCTCTTCAGTCAGCTCGAGGTAAATATTTCGGTGCTGGTTATGAGATGTTCATTATAGCATTCTTTATAGGTTTATACTTTAATCAAACAAAGCCTTTAGTTGAAGATAAAGCTAAAGTAAAACATTTTGGATGGCCGATACAGAAATGGGGAAATATAGAGTTTAGGCTAGGAAGAAGTCCTTATGATAGAATCCAAAAGTTTATGTTTGCAGCATTAATAGCTCGAACCGATATTGACTTTCTTGCATTAGATAAAGGGGAGTTGACAAGTCGTAAAGTAGTAGACCAATTAATGGATAAGATGGAGCAATATGCAAATTTTGGCTTTACTTATATTGCAGAAAAAATGGAAGAGGATCCAAATTATTTCTTCAAGGAAACGGCTTTTCTTCATTTATTCCTATCTTTCTTGAAAAAAGATGAAGAACAAGATGAAGATAAGCTAGAGGAAGTGTAGTAATATGAGTATAGAATATATCTTGTGTACTAACAAATAATTATATTGTAAGTATTTATAAGAGAGCATTCGTGGTGGGTGCTCTCTTATGGTTTTATACAATCTTCTTTGCTATATCTCCTGCGGTTGTATTCGATGTTTTTTTATTTCGCAAGATGGATGAAGTTGAGAAGAAACTGCTATAGAGTCTGGAAAGACCAAGGTAAAGCCCTCCAGGCTATTGTTTGCTTGCATGCATTACCGCGCACATCCTCGTCACTATCGTGCCGAGTATGTACGCGGTTACCTACATCGCAAGCGATGTGTATAGCCCTCCAGGCTATTCTGCGTTTGCGCGTCTTCCCTAAAAGTTTATAGGCAAACGATGTGTGCAACTAAAGGACTATTTGCTGAAAAGTGTTCATTGCGAATGAACGATTTTACGGAAAGTGTTCATTATGAATGAACGATTTTGCGGAAAGTGTTCATTGCGAATGAACGATTTGTTGGTAAAAACTTGTTGGTTATCATTTTTATATTTATCTTTGCAGAAGATAGGCTGCACTCGGCAATTTGTGAGTAAACTCACATTGCGCTCGTTGGCACTATCTTTGCAAAAGGTAGGAAAAAGGTAATTAAATGTATATGAAAGATTTACTTAAGCAGATAATACTTGAGCAACAAGAGATACTGCATGCTCAGAATAAGCGTTATGTACAGCGATATATAGCTGACGAATGGCTTCAGACATCCGAAATTCTTATTATTTCGGGTATACGTCGTTGTGGCAAATCTGTATTGATGCAACAAATTAGGGACAGGCTTGTAGAAAAAGACTTTTTCTTCAATTTTGATGATGAACGTTTGGCTAATTTTAAACTTGATGATTTTCAGAAACTACAGGAGTGTTTTGTAGAGCTTTTTGGTGAGCAACATACGTATTATTTTGATGAGATACAAAATATAGAAGGGTGGGAGCGTTTTGTTCGTCGACTTTATAATGCGGGTAATAAGATTGTAATAACAGGATCTAATGCTCGTATGTTGAGTCGTGAACTTGGTACGCATCTGACAGGTCGCTATATTCAAGTTGAGATTTATCCATTCTCTTTTCAGGAATATTTAGCTATGAATGAAATTCCTGTTAATGCAAAGACATTGTATACTACAACTGGTCGTGCAACGATGGTTAAGAATTTTGTTAAATACATGGAGTGTGGTGGTTTTCCAAAGTTTCTTCAGGATGGCTCCGTATCTTACCTTACGTCGTTGTATGAGAGTATTATTTATCGCGATATTCTTACTCGAAATGGGTTGACAAATGAAAAAGAAATGCAGGAGTTGATGTTCTATCTTGCGAGCAATGCGACAAAGCGAGTAACTTATTCTTCGCTTGGCAAGGTGGTTGGAATTCAACATCCTGACACTATAAAAAATTATCTTGAGTATATACAGCAAACGTATCTTATATCTCAATTGTTTAGATATGACCCTTCTGTTAAAAAACAGATGATGAGTCCAAAGAAGATATATTTTGTGGATAATGCCATTATTAAGCGTATAGGTTTTAATGCAACAGAAAACAATGGTGTGTTTCTTGAGAATCTTGTGTTTATAGAATTGAAACGTCGTGGTTGGGATGTCTACTATTATGCAGATAAAAAAGAGTGTGATTTTATAGTTAGAAAAGGTTTACATATCTCTGATGCTTATCAGGTGACATTAAAAATGGATTCTCCACAAACTCGCGAACGGGAAATTGCTGGAGTGAGAGAAGCTATGCAAGCATATTCGCTATCTAAAGGATATATTCTCACTTTTGAGGGAAAGGAGACTATCAATTTTGATGATGGTACTATTGTTGAGGTGGTTCCTGTGTGGGAATGGATATTGCAATATAAGCCACTATCATAATAAGGCTATGATAAACATCGACAAAAACATAAAATAAGAGAGCATCCGTGGTGGGTGCTCTCTTTTGGTTTTATACTGCCATAGATATGGGGGCGATGCGATTAGTTGACACCTACGCAGGCATCCTGGAGAATCTCGGAGAGAGTGGGGTGGATGTGGACGGTAGAGGCGATGTCGTGGATGGTGGCATCGAACTGCATGTAGGCGGTGACCTCCTGGATGATGTCGGCAGAATGGGCTCCATAGGCGGCGCAGCCGAGAATCTTGCCCGAGGCATCGATGGCAAGCTTTATCATGCCCTCTGGCTCGTCGATGGCAAGGGCTTTGCCGTTGGCACGATAGTAGCCCTTGAGGGTGTGGCAGTCGATGCCTTGCTCTTTTGCTTGATCTTCGGTGATGCCTACGCTGGCAGCTTCGGGATAGGTGAAGATGGCGGAAGGCATGATGTCGAAGCGAATTTTGTCGGTCTTGCCAACGATGGCGTTGACGGCACGGAAGCCCATGAAGGTGGCTGCATGTGCCAACATCTGACGACCTGTGACGTCGCCTATGGCATAGATATGAGGCACGGAGGTGAGCATCTGGTCGTTGACGGTGATGCCTTTTGGGGTGTGGGCAACGCCTGCGGCTTCGAGGTTTAGACCTTCGGTATTTGGCTGGCGACCGGTAGCCACGAGCACAGGACAGCCTGGGCACTCAAGGCGGGTTTCCTTGCCATTCTTGTTGGCTACGAACACCACCTCGGTGTCGGTGATGGCTTTGACGGCAGAATCCATGTAGAAGCTTACGCCCTGCTGTTTTTCTATCTGCTTGCGCAGACGCTTGGCGATGTCTTTGTCGAGCACAGGCAGACATTCTTTGAGATACTCGATGACGGTGACATGGGTGCCGAAGCGAGAGAGGATGGAGGCAAACTCCATGCCTATGACGCCCGCGCCAATGATGACTATCTGAGCTGGCAGCGACTGGAAGTCGAGTGCCTGGGTAGAGGTGATGACGCGAGGATTGGTGATGCCGTCAACGGGTGGCAGCTTGGCGCTTGAGCCTGTGGCTATGATGATGTCGTCGGCCTCATAGTCGGTGCCATCGACGCTGACGGTATGGGCATCCTTGAACTGCGCCATGCCACGCACAAAGGTGATGCCTGGAGCTGAAAGTAATTGTTCGATGCCTTGGCGTAACTGCGAAGTTACCAACTGCTTACGCTCTATGGCTGCAGCAAAGTTGGAAGCGTTGGCGTCGGCATCGTGGGCAAGACACTTGGTGGGTATGCAGCCCGAATTGAGGCATGTGCCACCAGCCTCGCCACCCTCGATGATGACGACCTGTTTGCCCTGCTGAGCAGCGTAGCTGGCGGTACGATAACCGCCAGGACCGCTGCCTATGATAATGATATCTGTCTTCATGCTATTGCTGTGAGAGTTGCTTATAGGTGAGGATAGGATTCTTGGCTGCCTGCACATCGTCGATGCGGGTGATAGGAGCATTGCTTGGTGCCGACTTCACGAGGTCAGGATTTTCGGCAGCCTCGGTGGCGATGGTGCGCATCACCTGGATGAAGCCGTCGATGGTCTCCTTGCTTTCGTTTTCGGTTGGCTCTATCATCATAGCCTCGTGGAAGAGTAATGGGAAATAGATGGTTGGAGCATGGTAGCCATAGTCGAGAAGACGCTTGGCTACGTCCATGGTGGTGACGCCGGTAGACTTGTCTTTAAGACCATTGAAGACAAACTCGTGCATGCAGAAGCCAGGGATAGGAAGCTCGTAGACATCTTTGAGGCACTCCTTGATGTAGTTGGCATTGAGAGTGGCCAAAGGACCCACCATCTTGATATTCTCGCGACCGAGGGTGAGGATGTAGGTGAGGGCACGAAGTTCTACGCCAAAGTTGCCATGATAAGGGTTGACCTGTGGGAAGAAAGCCTCGAGACCTTGGCGTACGCCAACAGGACCACTACCAGGACCGCCACCGCCATGAGGGGTGGAGAAGGTTTTGTGGAGATTGATGTGCATGACATCGAAGCCCATATCGCCCGGACGACATACGCCAAGCATAGGGTTGAGGTTGGCGCCATCGTAGTACATGAGTGCGCCACAATCGTGGACGAGCTTGGCAATCTCCGGTATCTCGCGTTCGAAGAGTCCGAGGGTGTTGGGGTTGGTCATCATCATGGCTGCCACGCTGTCGTCGAGCAAGCCCTTGAGGTCGTCGACATCCACCATGCCATTGGCGGTGCTCTTGACCTCGACAATCTCTAATCCGCAAACGGCGGCAGAGGCAGGGTTGGTGCCATGAGCAGAGTCGGGCACGATTACCTTGGTGCGCTTGGTTTCGCCATTAGCCTCGTGGTAGGCACGGATAATCATCAAGCCCGTGAGCTCGCCATGAGCGCCAGCACAAGGCTTGAGGGTGAAATCGTGGAGACCGGTGAGGGCTGAAAGACAATGGCGCAGAGTGTCGTGGACGGCTGTGGCGCCCTTTACGGTGTCGGCAGGCTGCAGAGGGTGGAGATTGGTGAAGTCAGGCATATTGGCCACCTCTTCGTTGATTTTTGGATTATACTTCATGGTGCAGCTGCCAAGAGGGTAGAAACCATTTTCTACGCCAAAGTTGTTGCCACTATGATTGGTGTAGTGGCGAACCACGGTGAGCTCGTCGACCTCAGGCAATTCTGCCTTGTGGGCACGGCGGAGAGCTGCAGGAATATCATAATGCTGGAAACCGTTTTGAGGAAGCGAATAAGCATATCTTCCTTCCTTAGACAGTTCGAAAATCAGTTTGTCGTATATCTTGTTATTCATGGCAGATGCTTATTAGTTGGTCAATTTCTTCCTTAGTACGTTTCTCGGTAACGGCTATCATCAATGTGTGGTCGTCGATGCGGATGCCGCCAAAGATGCCGTGGGCAATGAACTTGGCGAGCAGGGCATCGAGATTGCCAGAATAGCTGACGCAGAACTCATTGAAGAATGGCTTGTCGAAGGTGAGCTTGAAGCGAGAGTCTTCGCACAGCTTGGCAGCGAGATAGTGGGCACCGTCGCACGATGCCTGAGCAGCCTCGCAGAGACCCTGTTTGCCCATGGTTGCCATATAGATGGTGACCCAAAGAGCCATCAATGACTGGTTGCTGCAAATGTTGGATGTGGCTTTCTGGCGACGGATGTGCTGTTCGCGAGCCTGGAGAGTGAGCACGAAGGCACGCTGACCACGGCTGTCGGTGGTTTTGCCCACGATGCGACCAGGCATCTTGCGCATGAGCTTTTCGGTGGTACACATGTAGCCGATGTATGGTCCGCCCCACGACATAGGAATGCCAAGCGACTGACCTTCGCCAACAGCGATGTCGGCACCCCATTCGCCTGGAGTTTTGAGCAAGGCAAGGTCGGCAGCGACGGAATTCATGATGAGCAACGCCTTGCGCTGATGGCAAGCGTCGGCAACGCCCGTGAGGTCTTCGATGATGCCATATCTATTGGGCTGCTGAACGATGACGCCTGCCACGCCTCCTTGGTCGAGGAGTTGGTTCATAGCGTCGAAATTGGTGGCGCCATCAGCCTCGGGAATGGCAACGATGTCCATGCCATGGAAGTGGGCGTAGGTTTCAACCACTTCTGCAACCTTTGGGTCTACAGTGATGGAAATCAATACCTTATTGCATTTCTTTGCAGCGGCTACTGCCATCATGGCAGCTTCGGCTGTGGCTGTGGAGCCATCATAGAGCGAGGCATTGGAAATGTCCATGCCTGTGAGCTCAGCCATCATGCTCTGGTATTCGAAAATGTAGTGTAGGGTGCCTTGTGATATCTCTGCCTGATAAGGAGTGTAGCTGGTGAGAAATTCGCTACGGCTGGCAATCTGAGGTATCAACGACGGTGTGTAGTGGTCGTAGACACCAGCACCAGCAAAGCATACTAACTGCTGGTTTTGGTTGGCGAGCTTGGTAAAGAAATCACGAATTTCAAGCTCGCTTTTCTCTGAAGGAATATCATATTCGCCCTTAAACCTTATGCTCTCAGGAATGTCGGCATATAGGTCGTCGAGCTTTGTTATTCCACATTTGGCAAACATCTCTTGGAGGTCGCCATCGGTTTGTGGGAAGAATTTCATAGGCTAAAAAAGGAAAGCCTCACCCCCAACCCCTCTCCAAAAGAGAGGGGAGTGATTAGCATTTTTTGATAAGAATGGCAATCACATTTGGGTGGGCATGATGTATGAGGATAGTTTTACCTCTTTACCATGTTTGGGCTGGGGGTGAGTGGGTTTAGATATGTGTGTGGTTATTTGCAAATCTCTTCGTATTGGCTTGCAGACATGAGGCCTTCGAGCTCAGAAGCGTCAGAGAGCTTAACCTTCATAATCCAGTTAGCGAAAGCATCCTTGTTGATTTGCTCAGGCTCGTCTTCGAGAACCTCGTTGATTTCAACAACAGTACCGCTGATAGGAGATATCAAGTCGCTGGCTGCCTTAACGCTCTCTACTGCGCCAAACTCTTCGCCTGCGGTGACGTCGTCGTCGACTTCTGGCATATCAACGTAGACCACGTTGCCAAGCTGATGCTGCGCATAGTCGGTGATGCCTACATATCCATACTCGCCTTCTACTTTTACATATTCATGCGACTCGCTGTAATAGAGTCCTTCAATTACTTTTGCCATAATGTTAATATTGTTTAGTTGTTATTGATTTTTTTGCTTGATATTCTAGATGTTCTAGATATTCTAGATTTACTAGATATTCTAGAAGCTTACTTTTTATAGTGTTTATCGTAGAATTTCTTCTTTACTACTACGCCATCGAAGACTTTTTTGCGGATTTGTACCTTGAGCTCGGTGTCGAGCTTGGCGTAGGCAGCATCGATGAGAGCCATGGCTACACTCTTGTCGACAGAGATGCAATGATAGCCTGTGGTGATTTCGCCTATAGGCTCGCCTGCAGTATTGAGAACGGTATAGCCATGGCGAGGAATAGCCTTGTCTTTGAGCTCGATGCCTACAACCTTCTTGGCTACACCATTAGCCTTTTGGTCGGCAAGAGCCTCTTTGCCTATGAACTCCTCTTTGTCGAGTTTGCAGAAGAAGCCGAGACCAGCCATGACAGGAGAGATGTCGGCAGAAAGTTCGTCGCCATAGAGAGGCAAACCAACCTCGAAGCGAAGAGTGTCGCGGCAGCCGAGTCCGCAAGGCTTGCAACGTCCGCTCTCCATGAGCTTATCCCATTGAGCCTGGATGAATTTGTGTGAGCCATAGATTTCGAAGCCATCTTCGCCAGTATAGCCTGTGCGGCTGAGCACGATGGTTTCGCCATCGATGTCGATAGTCTTGGTGGTATAGAAAGTGAGCTCTGAGCATGGCAACGCGAGCACCTCTTCGACTACGCGCTCTGCTTCAGGACCCTGGACGGCAACCTGACCATAGTATTCAGACTGATTGTCGATGACAACATCGAAGCCCTCGGCATTTTGGAGCATCCATGCCACATCCTTGTCGATGTTGGCAGCATTGATGACGATGAAGAAATTGTTGTCGCCCATCTTGTATACCAAAAGGTCGTCGACGGTGCCTCCGTCAGGATAGAGCATCATGCCATAGAAAATCTTATGGAGCGGTGCATCCTTGATGTCGTTGGTGAAGATATGGTTTACATATTTCTCGGCATTAGGACCAGTTACTACGACTTCGCCCATGTGGCTTACGTCGAAGACTCCGCAATGATTTCTCACCGCCTGATGTTCGTCAACGATAGATGAATACTGGATAGGCATGTCGAAGCCGCCAAAAGGTGAAATAAGGGCTCCGAGCGCTACGTGTCTGTCATACAGACAAGTTCTCTTGTTTTCCATATAACAATTCGGTTAATTGATATTTGTTTAGGTTGCGTATAGTAAGTTCGGTATGGTCGGGCAGCGAAACCGAGATGTGCTGCAGGTCGTAAGGTTTGCCAATGAGTGGCGCAATGATGGCGGCATTGATGTCGCCAACGAGGAAGTAGTCGCCAAGGATGTTGACCGACTTTATGATGCCTCCCTTGATTTCGAGGCGAGCTTCGAGTTCGCCTACGCCCTCGATTCTCATTTTGTTTACCTTGGTGTAGCGAGGGTTGCTGCCCATGATAAACTCTTGGGTTAGGTATTCGCACTCTATTTCTTCGATGGCAAGGATGTCGGCATCGGTGAGAGTTATCTCGGAGCTGCAGAGATTGTCTTTGGTATACTGCTTAAACTCTTCGAGGCTGAGCGAGATATAATCTTTCAGCAAAGCAATGTGCTGTCGGATGCTTTTTACACCCTTGGAAACGAGCTTTTCGTCGGATGGGGTGAGGGTGGCAACCATATTCTGCATGTTGGTGTCGTAGAGCATGGTGCCGTGGACGATAGAGTGGTGGGGAATATGGTAGAAGGCGTTGCCCGATACCTTGCGCCCGTGGATCATGATGTCGTTGCGACCTGTAGCCTCGGCAGGGATGTGGAGAGAGCGCAGCATATCAGCCACCATATTAATATAGCGGTCGAAGGTGAGCGAAACATTCTCGCTCTGTGTGATATAAGAAAACATGATGTTGTTCATGTCGGCATACACACAGCCTCCGCCACTTTTTCGTCGATAAGTCTTGATGTCGTTTTGTCGGCAATATTCGATGTTCACCTCGTTTTCGATGAGCTGGTTGCGTCCGAATATCACGCTTGGCTCCACCTGCCACATAAAGAAGCAGTCGTCGGCGGTATTGATATTTCGGGCTACGAACTCCTCCATGGCGAGGTAGAAACTTAGCCTTCTTGTCTGCGTAGTGGGTAACGAAACATAGATCATTTTGCCAAATAGGTTGTCGTGGTTAGTATTTGATGCAAAAATATAGAATAAAGTTGATACGGCAAAATAAAAAGTGGGATATCATCGAAACTTATCTAAACTTTTTAATGAAATTAATTGTATTTGAAAGATTTTTCGTATTTTTGCAACATAAACATTTAAAGATTTTGATTATGGCACAGATAGGAGCATTCAATCAGGCACAGCTACAACTCCTTGATATGATGTCGTTTGTTAAGTCGCCAGAGGCTTTGGATGACCTTAATAAAGCTATTTCTGACTATTTTGCAAAAAAGGCAGATGAAGAGTTGGAGAAAATGTGGAGTGAAGGGAGTTTGAATGATGAAAAGATTGAATCTTTTAGGCACCTTCATGAGCGTACAAGTTATAATAAACCTACATTATAAAAATGTGACATGAATATCGTGTTAGATACTAATTGTCTTATAATGTCGATAGCTCCAAGTAGTATGTATCGACGTGTATGGCAGGCATTTTTAAATGGAGAATATACCTTGTGTGTAACAAATGAGATTATAGAAGAGTATGCAGAAGTATTAGCAAGAAACATCTCTCAACGAGTTTCTGAAGCTATTATTTATGCTATATTAACTCGTCCTAATGTTATTAGAACTGATCCGCATTATAGTTTTGGATTAATTGAGGCAGATAAGGATGATAATAAGTTTGTAGACTGCGCAATTACTGCTAATGCACGATATATTGTTACTGAAGATAGACATTTCAAGATATTAGAATCAATCCCATTTCCAAAAGTTGATGTTATAGGCATAGATTCTTTTAAAAATAGTTTAGGTAAACAATAGTAGTTTTCTATATTAGATTTTCGCAATAGCAAAAATGGTAAGATAATGGCTATGTTTGCCATTATCTTACTTAAAGTCGTTTTTTTTATTCATAGTTTCTTTAGTGTTTTGATAAAAATAAATTGCGACCTCCTCATTTTTATTCTCATTTTAGAGAAGGAAACGAGAAAGTCGCAATGTTATGTGGTGTATCTAATAATGTTATTTACTCGTATCTCATCGACTTTGCAGGGTGGATGGTAGAGATGAGGTAGCTTGGACCAACCAATACTGCGATGCTGATGGCGAGGGTTGCAACATTGATGAGGGCGAAGAGAAGCCATGAGAATTCTACAGGCACTTCGCTAACATAATATGTCGTAGGGTCGAGCTTCACGATGCCGGTGAAGCGCTGAAGAGCAAGGATACCGATGCCGATGGCATTGCCAATGACAAGACCGCGGGCTATGATGAAAGCTGCAAACCAAAGGAAGGTGTGGCGCACAACCTTGTTGCGGGCGCCAAGAGCTTTGAGGATGCCAATCATCGTGGTGCGCTCCAATATTATGATGAGCAACCCCGAGATCATGGTGACACCAGCTACAGCCGTCATGAGAGCGAGGATTATCCATACGTTGAGGTCGAGGAGCTCAAGCCATGTGAAGATTTGTGGCGAGAGGTCTTTGATGGTGAGGCATGAATATGTGTCGCCATTGCGGTCGCTCGACTTATTGACTGTGGCAGCCATGTCGTCGGCAATATATTGCAGACGGTTGAAGTCGGTGACGGTGATTTCGGCAGAAGTTCCTTGGTCGTCGTCCCAACCATTGAGTTTTCTCACGGTATAGATATCGGTGAAGCATACAGCCTCGTCGTACTGTGAGAGATTGGTTTGGTAGATACCCTGTATGGTAAATCTGCGCACTCTAACTCCATTGTTGTCAATGAAATAGGCAAAGATTTTGTTGCCACACTTAAGGTTGAGCTTGTCGGCTTGAGTCTTTGATATCAGAATCTTGTTGCCGCTCTGCTTGCTTGAGAACGAAGGTATGCTGCCCTCAACCATATTCTGATGGATGAAGGTGGAGTCGAAATCTTCGCCCACACCCTTGAACAACAATCCGAGGAAGTCGGTATCAGTTTTGCCCACGCCCTGTTTGGTGGCAGTAATCTGCACATGGTCTACACCCGGCACCTTTTTTATGGCTTGGCAAATGGAGTCGCCAAAGACAATAGGAAAAGTGCCCGAAGACTGGTGAGTGAGGAAGTTTGCCACTTGGATATGGCTGCCGAAGCCGATAACCTTGTTTTGCACGGTATGCTTGAAGCCAAGCACCACGCTCACAGAGATTATCATCACCGCCAAGCCTATAGCCACACCAGCCGTTGCTATTCTGATGGCAGGCTTCGACACCTTCTGTTTAGCATCCTGTGAGGCAAAAATCCTTTTTGCTATGAATAATGGGAAGTTCATCTCGCTTATTCTTCGTCTTTTCTTCCAGGGTAAGCCTCAAGAGCCTTGCGCAATACAAGCAGCGAGCGCTCAAGGTCGTGCTTCTTGAGCACGTAGGCGATACGCACTTGGTTTATGCCAGCACCTGGGGTAGTATAGAAACCAGAGGCAGGAGCCATCATCACAGTCTCGCCCTCGTAGTTGAAGCTCTCCAAACACCAACGGCAGAATTTTTCAGCATCGTCGACAGGAAGCTTAGCCACGGTATAGAAAGCACCCATAGGGATAGGAGAGTAGACACCCGGAATGCGGTTGAGACCATCGATGAGGCATTTGCGTCGCTCAACATACTCATCATACACATCGCGATAATAGTCTTCAGGAGCATCGAGCGAAGCCTCGGCTACAATCTGACCGATGAGAGGAGGAGAGAGACGAGCCTGGCAGAATTTCATCACGGCAGCTCTAACCTCCTTGTTTTTGGTGATGAGAGCGCCCACGCGGATTCCGCACTCAGAATATCGTTTAGACACAGAGTCGATGAGGATAACATTCTGCTCGATGCCTTCGAGATGGCAAGCAGAAATATATGGCGAGCCTGTGTAGATATATTCGCGGTAAACCTCGTCGGAGAAGAGGTAGAGGTCGTATTTCTTCACGAGGTCGCGTATCTGGTTCATCTCGCGACGAGTGTAGAGATAGCCAGTAGGGTTGTTAGGGTTGCAAATCATGATGGCACGCGTGCGCTCATTGATAAGCTCTTCAAACTTCTCCACCTTAGGTAGCGAGAATCCCTCTTCGATGGTAGTGGCGATGGTGCGAATCTTTGCACCAGCAGAGATAGCAAACGCCATGTAGTTGGCATAAGCAGGCTCTGGCACAATGATTTCGTCGCCAGGGTTGAGACAGCTCATGAAAGCAAAGAGCACAGCCTCGGAACCACCTGCGGTGATGATGATATCGTCGGCAGAAACATTGATGTTGTATTTCTGATAATATCCCACCAACTTCTGTCTGTAAGAAAGATATCCTTGCGAAGGAGAATACTCAAGAATAGTACGGTCAATATTCTTCAAAGCGTCGAGACCCACTTGCGGAGTAGGCAAGTCGGGCTGTCCGATGTTTAGATGATATACTTTTATGCCACGGTTCTTGGCCGCCGCCGCCAAAGGAGCAAGCTTTCTGATTGGCGACTCTGGCATTTCTAATCCGCGTACTGATATTTCTGGCATAGCTTAAAAGTTTTATTTTGAATTGCAAAGGTAGCAATAAATGCCAACAAAAGTGTCTTTTTATTGATTTTTTTGTTTAATCCAATTAAAATTAATACTTTTGCAGTTATAAATAAAGCAAACAAATGACATACGATTCTAAGCGCGGCATGTATGCCGTATATACTGTAGAGGAGGATGCGCAGCTCTTGGATTGGCTTATAGCAAACCTCAAAGGGCTCAGCCGCAACAAGGTTAAGGACACTCTTCATGGGCGAGGCATCAAGGTGAATGGCAAGATAGTTACCCAGTTTGACTATCCGCTGACTCGTGGCATGAAGATTAGCGTGTCGAAGAGTAAGAAAAACGATACCTTCAAGAGTAGATATGTGAACCTTGTTTACGAGGATCCATATCTCGTGGTGATAGAAAAGAAGCCAGGCATATTGTCGATGGCTGCAGGACATAAGTCGCTCAACGTGAAGACGGTGCTCGACGACTATTTCCGTCAGACCAAGCAGCGCTGCACAGCCCATGTGGTTCATCGCCTCGACCGCGATACTTCTGGTCTGATGGTGTATGCCAAGGATATGCAGACGGAGCAAACTTTGGAACATGAGTGGCACAATATCGTCTACGACCGCAGATATGTGGCTGTGGTGAGTGGCGAAATGGAGGAAGATGAGGGTACGATTGCCAACTGGCTTAAGGACAATAAGGCGTATGTGACATACTCTTCGCCTGTAGATAATGGCGGAAAGTATGCCGTGACACATTTCCATGTATTAGACCGCACCACAGAACATTCGCTGGTAGAATATAAGCTTGAGACTGGCCGCAAGAATCAGATTCGCGTGCACTCGGCAGATATGAACCATCCTGTGTGTGGCGATGTGAAGTATGGCAATGGCGACGACCCTATACACCGCCTATGCTTGCATGCTTATATGCTGCATTTCTTCCACCCAGTAACTCGCGCTCGTATGGAGTTTGAAACTCCTATACCATCGCAGTTCCGCATGTTGTTCAAGTAGAGAAGTAGGGGGCGTGCTTAAAATATCTCTCTAATTATTCTCTCTAATTATCATTGTAATTATAAAAAAGAAGATGAATACTGATTTCACATATTATATATATGTGCTCATAGCCATCATAGTGGGCATTGTTGTGATAAAGAAGGTGGCGAGCTGCTTGTTTCGTACCGTTTTCACTATTGCCTTGCTTGTGGTATTGGGTGTGATATATTTTTATTTCTTCCGAGGTTAGGAGGATTCCTTTGAACTTTTTTAGAGTATCAAGACTCGCATATAAACAAAAAAAATAGGCTGAACTACATGCGCGAAGTTCAGCCTATTATTATTTATATAGGTGTAATCCCTTTATATTATATAAGGTGTAATCCTATAGATTAGAGGATTGTCTTAACAGCCTCAAGCATACCCTTTTCCTGGATGAGGTCGAGGTCTTTCTTAACCAACTCTGCAAGACCAGGAACAGCGTGGAGGTCTTCACCCCAAATGTCAGTAGCACCAAGCACACCGTCGGTAACCTTCTGAGTATCGCCAGTAGCCCAAAGCTCCTTCAAGAGGTCCATGATTTCCTGTGCGTCGTTTGGTACGATTTCTGTACCATCCTCACGCTTACCACCCTTGTAGTAAGTGATGATAGCAGCCAAACCGAATACCAAGCCCTGTGGAAGTTCACCCTTACGCTCGAGGTAAGTCTTAACTCCAGGAAGATCGCGAGCGCAGAACTTAGGGAATGAGTTAAGCATAATGCTTGTTACCTGATGGTCTACGTATGGGTTGTTGAAACGCTCCAATACGTCGGCAGCAAACTTCTGAAGCTCTTCCATAGGCAAGTTCAAAGTCTGCATAAGCTCGTCGAACTGTACCTTGTGGATGTACTTGCCGATAACCTCGTGGTTGCAAGCATCGCGAACGATGTTGACACCGCTGAGGAATGCAACTGGCGACAATACTGTGTGAGGACCATTGAGCAATGTAACCTTGCGCTCGTGGTATGGTTTTTCGCTCTCTGCGATGAGAACGTGCAAACCAGCCTTCTCTGCAGGGAATTCTGCGCGAAGCTCTTCGCATGTCATGTTCTCAGCCTTTTCGATAACCCAGAGGTGGAAGATTTCTGCCTGTACAACGAGGTTGTCCTTGTAAGAAATCTTCTGCTGAATCTCTGCAATCTCCTTGCGTGGGAATCCTGGAACGATACGGTCTACCAATGTAGCGCAAACATAGCAATAGTTTGTGAACCAGCTCTTGAATCCTTCGTAGTCAGCACCGAGATCCTCTTTCCAAAGTTCGATATACTGATAGATGCACTCCTTGAGGTGGTGACCGTTCAAGAAGATAAGCTCGCAAGGCATGATGATAAGACCCTTCTTAGGATCACCATCAAAGAACTTGTAGCGGTGGAACAACAACTGAACCAACTTGCCTGGGTAGGTGCTAGCAGGAGCGTCTGTAAACTTGCACTTGTCGTCGAAAGCGATACCAGCCTCTGTAGTGTTAGAGATTACGAAGCGAATCTCTGGCTGCTCTGCCAAAGCCAAATATGCCCAATTCTGTGTGTAAGGGTTGATGGCACGGCTGATAACATCGATACGCTCAAGGCTATTTACAGCCTCGCCATTGAGACGACCCTGAAGGTTTACGTGATAGAGGCAGTCCTGACCATTGAGCCAATCTACCATACCGCGCTCAATAGGCTGAACTACTACTACAGAACCATTGAAGTCGGTCTTCTGGTCCATGTTCCATATAATCCAGTCTACGAATGCACGTAGAAAGTTACCTTCACCAAATTGGATGATTTTCTCTGGCATCACGCTCTTAGGCGCAGTGCGCTTGTTTAATGCTTTAAGCTCTTTCATGATTTGTTTGAATGATAGTTTTTATTATTTCTTTAATCTGAATGCAAAGTTAATAAAAATCTTCTTACCTAAGCAAATAAAATTATGAAAATCATCCGCAAACCTTTGCGTTTTTATGAATTGTTTAATAAATTGCTATAGACAGTATTCAAAAAACTCCCTGCGCATATATTATATATAATAGGTATAGAGTAGGGAAATGTGTATGTTTTATTGATTTTTAAAGATAAGAATCTTTTCTAAAAGGGAAAACCTTTTAAAGCGGGAAAATTTGAAAGTTTTCCAAAATGGTTTTGTAAATGCTTGATAATTACAGGATTGACATAAATTAACATGCGAAAAGTTGTCCAAAACGAAAATCTTTCAAGTAAAAAGACTAACTTTGCAATGTGATTAATCTAGTTGTTTTTAATCAATTACTTTATCATAAATTGCTAATCACTTTATAACCATATAGATAAATCAATGATACAGACAGTTGTGAAACGCGACGGAAGAGTCGTGGGCTTTAACGAGCAAAAAATTATGGGTGCTATTCGCAAGGCGATGATGCATACCGACAAAGGCGAGGACCAGCAATTGGTTCAAGAAATAACCGACCATATCACGTTCCGTGGAAAGGCTCAGATGACAGTTGAGGCTATCCAGGACATGGTAGAGGTAGAACTCATGAAGAGTAAGCGTAAGGATGTGGCTCAGCGCTATATCCAGTATCGCAATCAGCGAAGCATAGCACGTAAGGCAAAGACTCGTGCTGTGTTCCTCGACATTGTTAATATTAAGAACAATGATGTAACACGTGAAAATGCAAACATGAATGCCGACACTCCTGCCGGTATGATGATGAAGTTTGCGTCGGAGACAACAAAGCCTTTCGTTGACGACTATTTGCTAACAGAAGAAACCCGCGATGCCGTAAAACACAACTATCTACATATTCACGATAAAGACTATTATCCAACAAAGTCGCTCACTTGCTGTCAGCATCCTCTCGACAATATCCTCGAACATGGCTTTACTGCTGGTCATGGTTCTTCACGTCCTGCAAAGCGCATCGAGACTGCAGCCGTATTGGCTTGTATCTCTTTGGAGTGTGCACAAAACGAGATGCATGGTGGTCAGGCTATTCCAGCCTTCGATTTCTATCTCGCTCCTTTCGTGCGCTCAAGCTATAAAGAAGAGGTGAAGGCATTGGAGCAACTTACTGGTCGCGACCTTTCACATCTCTATGATGCTCCTATCGCTGACTATATATCTAAACCTCTCGACGGTCTTGAGGGCGATGAGCGTTTGATGCAGCATGCTATCAACAAGACTACAGCTCGCGTGCATCAGTCGATGGAGGCTTTCATCCACAACATGAATACCATCCATTCGCGTGGTGGTAACCAGGTGGTGTTCTCATCAATCAACTATGGTACAGATACCTCTGCCGAAGGTCGTTGCATCATGCGTGAGCTCCTTAACTCAACATACGAGGGTGTAGGAAATGGCGAAACAGCTATCTTCCCAATTCAGATTTGGAAGAAGAAGCGTGGCGTTAACTATCTTCCTGAAGATCCAAACTACGACCTCTATGAGTTGGCTTGCAAGGTGACAGCTCGCAGATTCTTCCCTAACTTCCTCAACCTTGATGCTACATTCAACCAGCATGAGGAGTGGCGTGCCGACGATCCTAAGCGCTACAAGTATGAGGTGGCTACTATGGGATGCCGCACACGAGTGTTCGAGAATCGCTTCGGACCAAAGACTTCTATCGCTCGTGGTAACCTCTCGTTCTCTACCATCAACATCGTGCGTTTGGCTATCGAGTGCATGAATATTGAGAATAAGGAAGAGCGTATCAGCAAGTTCTTTGCTAAGCTCGACAATATGCTTGAGATTACAGCAAGTCAGCTCGACCATCGCTTCGAATTCCAGAAGTCTGCTTTCGCAAAGCAGTTCCCTCTGCTTATGTCTAAGCTCTGGATTGGTTGCGAGAAACTTAAGCCTACAGACACCATAGAGTCTGTTATCAATCAGGGTACTCTCGGTATAGGCTTCATTGGTTTGGCAGAATGCTTGAAGGCTCTCGTTGGCAAGCATCATGGTGAGAGCGAGGAAGCACAGAAACTTGGTTTGCGTATCGTTACATACATGCGCGACCGTGCTAATGATTTCTCAGAACGTTATCATCATAACTATAGTGTGCTTGCAACTCCTGCCGAAGGCTTGAGTGGCCGCTTCACTAAGATTGACCGTGCACAGTTTGGCATTATCGAGGGCGTTACAGACCGCGAATATTATACCAACTCTAACCACGTGCCTGTATACTATCATTGCACAGCTCGCCATAAGGCAGAGGTAGAGGCTCCATACCATGACCTTACCCGTGGTGGTCACATCTTCTATGTAGAGATTGACGGCGATGCTACCCATAACCCACAGGTTATTCAGCGCATCGTAGATATGATGGATAAATACAATATGGGCTATGGCTCTGTAAACCACAACCGCAACCGTTGTATGGACTGCGGATATGAGAATGCTGCAGCTCATCTTGACATATGTCCTAAGTGTGGAAGCACTAATATCGACCGTCTGCAGCGTATCACAGGTTACCTCGTAGGTACCACCGACCGTTGGAACCACGCTAAGCTTGCAGAACTCAACGACCGCGTAGTACATGACTAATAATCAAACATTGCGTATCCTCGACATCATCGAGGATACCATGGTTGACGGCACAGGACTGCGAACAAGCATTTATTGTGCTGGTTGTAGGCATGAATGTCCAGGCTGTCATAATCCGCAGTCGTGGGATTTCAATGTCGGTCATGATATGACTGTTGACGAGATAATGGATATCATCGTTGCTGACCCTTTTGCTGATGTCACCTTTTCGGGTGGTGACCCTATGTATCAGCCAGAAGGCTTCACAGCTCTTGCTAAAGCTATCAAGATGCGCACCAAAAAGAATATATGGTGCTATACAGGTTTTAAGTTTGAGCAACTGGTGAAAGACCCACAACGCTTGCAACTCTTAGAGCAGATAGATGTCGTGGTAGATGGTCCGTTCGTAGAGGCGCTTCGCGACCCTGACCTTCCTTTCCGAGGTAGTTCTAATCAGAGGATAATAGAAGTGGCAAAGGCATTGGCAGACCCACATTATCTTGAACAATTATAGAAACGTTACTTCATAATTGTAGAATAGATGTCATACAATTATAGAATTGATACCATACAAAAATCCCTGCAATACCAATGCGTATTGCAGGGATTTTTATAGTATACGAATCATTTTAAGTTCTTAACTCTTCACTCTCCGTTCTTCACTTACTTTGCCACTTTCTTTCCACCTATTATATATATACCCTTTGGCAGAATGTCGAAGTCGTAGCCAACCTTGGTGCCATTGATAGAATAGATGGCTTTGTCTTGAGAAGATTTGTCGACAGTATTGATGCCTGTAGAAGCAATCTCCTTGTTGAAGTCGACATATAGTATGCCATTATCGTGAAGATGGATGTTGTAGAGCTTTACCTCGTCCCCTTCTGTCCACCATTGGCTATTAGGAATATTGGCAGACAGCTCGAAAGTAGTCTTTGCTGATAGGGTAGAGTCGCCATAGAGGTCGCCCAAAAGCTGTGTGCTATATTCTTCGTTTGTTATTTCTTGGTTGCTTACTCTATAACTGCTTATTAGTTTGCCATCGGCAGGCACCATGCCCATCTTTGGATGTCCTACCACGTTGTTTACATTATTATAGCTTATAGAGAAATCAGAAGGATTATAGTCTACATGATAAACCATCAGTCCGTCAAGTTTCTGCTTATTGCTACCAAGTCGGCTGTTCCATCCTTGGTTCTGAATGCGCTGTATGATGAAGTATTCGTCTTTGCCGTCTTGATTATCCGCATAACTGCTGTTTCTGATGCGGTAAGCCTTGCCACCATAATCGATATTCTCCATGGCTAATTGCTGAGGTTGGGTTAGCGTCTCGATGGTGTTCCATCCCATAGCCTCGCGTTCCCATGCTGTATAGGCAGTAGGAATCCATCCGTTGTATTTGTAGATGCCGTTGTCCATCACACTCCAATCTTCCATACCCTGATTATCATATATTGATGATGTGAGGGTAGAAGCATAGAAATCTGGGAGACCTAAGCAATGAGAAAACTCGTGGATGAAAAGTCCAAGACCTGTAATAGCAGGTTCGCCATTGAAAGTATTTTCGTTGCCTATAAGCTCGTTGTTTACACCTGCGCGATAAATCTTCTTGCCGTTGTATTCTGCTTGGCTTCTTACGTATGTAGCCTTTGGCCATACGGTATTGTTGGCAGCACCCATGCTCTGACCGTAGCCTGCATAGATGACGTAAACGAGGTCTACGTAGCCATCGTTGTTGCTGTCATAGAGAGAGAAGTCGACAGAATCTTTCACAAGCTCGCAAGCATCAACAACCATTTGGGCTGTTCGCTCGTCGTTGCCCGTAGAGCTTGTTCCACCATAGTATGTCATATCCTCAGGCAGAGTGACAGGACCAACGATGTCGAACTGAGGAGTGAACTGTCCGTTGCTCATCTCACTAAAATATTGGCGAACGCTACCATAGTTTTTGCTCTCTCTATATCCAAATTCCTCTTGTTTTCCCTCTTCTTTATTAAGATATTGGTTGAACGAGCGCTTAGGGTTTTTGATAGAAAATTTCTTGTCTTGATATTCTGCCAATATCACCAAAGCCTTAGGACTGCCAGTATGTGGAAATATAGCCTGCGAAGAACCCTGTACCGGTTCTCTTCTCATTACGTTAGCTCTACGTATCTTTTTAGCCTTTGCAAAGAAAGCCTCCTTCGATTCTGTGATAGGAGTAAAGGTGTTGCCAATGCGGTTGAGTATTGTTCCATCGAGCGATGTATACCAGCTGAAGTCTTCGTCGCCATGTTGAAAAACTGTTATGGTTGTACCATCAGGCTGTGTGATCGTTATTGGCATGTTCCATGCCTTTGCAGCCCATGCAGACCCCATGGTGATAGCCATTGCCAATGTAAGGATGATCTTTTTCATTGTTATATAGTTTTGTTTGTTTTATGATAAGGTTATGCTTCTTTCAAAGAAAGATGTTACGTCTTTTTTTCAAAGAGCTTGTGTTATGCTTTGTTCTTTCCAAAGTAGTATTGTCCCTTGTGTTTTGTTCTGCTGCCGTATTCTATGGCATGAGTAGGACAATGATGATAGCAATTAAAGCAAGCCATACATGTGCCATCTTGCTTCCATGATGGAATCTCGCCCTCGTGCCAAATAATGTTGTCAACGCTGCAAACCTTGGCGCATTTGCCACAATGCAGACATTTGTCTTCCGTTACGTGGAAAGGTTTGTCACTAATAAGGTATTTATGGAAAAAGCCACCAATGATGCGAGAGTTTATCCTTGGCCAGTTGCCGATGTCAAGATCTTCATTGCTTGTGGCTCTTTGCAATACGATATTGATAAACTTCTCCAACTTCTTGTCGGCATTGCTAATCTTTAGCTGCTCTTTTTCTTTGGTGTCGACATCCATAAAAGGAAGTCCGACATAGCTTTCGGGCATGATAAGCGAGCAAGAAGAATGAAGAGGAATATTGCGTTCTTTAAGGTCGTTGCGCAATATGTCGATAGTTTCGCCTATGTTGTCGCCAGCTGTTACGAGCGAATAAACATAGCTGTCTTCGATGTTCTCAACTGTTAGCTGCTCAATGAATTTGCGAACCAAGGTAGGTGGACGCCAACCATGCACAGGGAAACAGAAGCCTAAGCGTTCGCCTGGTTTCAACTTCAAGTGGTATGGCTTGTTGGCAACATCTGGTAAGAAGACTATTTCGTCGCCCGTCTTTTCAGCCAACTTCTCTACTGCCCATTTGGTATTACCTGTTCCTGAGAAATAAAATATCATGTTGCAAAATTAGTTTAAAAATAATAGACTACAAAACAAATCATGTTTTTTTGCTTTGTGCTCAGGCAAATAGCTCCTTTTTGTAATATCTGTCTCTATAGCTTTCAGCAAACAATCATCTGTCTCTATAGCATTCAGCAAACAATCATCTGTCTCTATAGAATTCAGCAAACAATCTCGTTGCTATCTGTTGTCAATCTTTTCGGCACATCCATTTATCATGTTTCTTATCTGTGCTATCCTTGCCTTCTCGTCGGGACGATATTGCTGATAGTATACGAGTGCCGACTGATAATTGTCGAGTGCTGCTATCCACTCTTGCCTAAACATATGGATGAAGCCTATGCGATAGTAAGCATCAGGCTTTTCGTTGTCGTGGCATAGAGAGAGCATCTTGGTATAGTATGGCAGAGCCTTAGAATATTCTCCGAGATTGAAATAGCTCTCAGCGCAAGCATAGTTATAGAACGACTGCTCCTGTGGCGAAAACTTCTCAAGTTGCGGAATGGCTTTCGAGAGATATTCTGTAGCCTGCTCATAGTTCCAATCATAATAATAGCACACGCCGATGTAAGCCTTGAAGCGAGGGTTCAGATTATGATTCTTCTCCAGTTTTGTGAAGAGGTTTAGAGCCTCAGAATACTTTCCGCTCTGAAAGTATTCAATAGCCATGCCCAGCTTGTCGGTATCTTTCGATTGCGACAGGCTGGGCTGTATGCTAAGTGTAGTCAATAATATTAATATGTATAATGTCTTTCTCACTTTGTATAGAAGTCAATGACATTTTGTAATATGCGCTTGCAGACATCGCAAAACTCAGGATTCTCGTTGGTGCGCATACGACAGTCGGGGTATGCTCTGTATACTCCCTTGAGCGAATATCCAGCACCCTCGTAGAGTCCGGCTTTACTGTCTTTGCCTATCATATCTTCCCACTTGCCGTGGAAGTCAACCTTTGTGGTGATGTTCTTTTCCCATGGCTCTATGTCGTGAGGATACATCGGAATATCTTCGGTCTCGTAGGCATATTCGTCGGCAAGTCCTGCAAAGCTATGGCCAAACTCATGAACCACAACCGGACGATATTTTGGATGGTGCGTCATAGAGAGGTTGTAGGAGTTGAGGATTCCTCCGCCACCATATTTGTCGGTATTCACAAGCACTATGATATGCTCGTATGGTGTGCCAGCCAAGAGATTGTGTAAATCCTTGAGATTCAATGTTGTTAGATAGCGGTCGCTATAGAAGGTGTCGAAGTGACTGCTCAAAGCCGTCTGTTTCCAAATGCCATTACCCGGCTCGCTTGTTCCGCTGTCGATAGAAGGCGCTTTCACAGCCACTATGTTGAATCTCTCTTTCATGCTCTTGAAAGGTTCGTGAGCAAATAAAGCTTCGATGGCAATCTTTGCATCGTTGATGAAAGTTGGCATCTCGTGCTGCTGATAGCCTTCGGCAAGGAAAGCTATGTGTATGCACTTTGTGGTGTCTTTAGCCTGCAAAAGAGTTTCGTAAGGAGTAACGTTGCGCTCACCAATATGGCGAATCAGAATGTCTGAAGGCACCACCTGATGAGTGAGCGAAGCTACTACCTCGCGACGATTGTTGCGAAGGTCGACGGTGATGTCGACAGTATCTTTTGGCATAGGCACCAAGAATACATTCTCGAAAGCCTTGCTTGTGGTTTCAGCCTCAGGATAGCTGAGCCATTCTTGGAAAAGGGTAGAGAAGGAGTTGCGATAGATGGTGTCTCCCGTCTTGTGGTCCTTTACCGTGATTTGACCGTTGCCCTCCATAGGAATTTCTGCCAGTCGCTTGCGTTTGCCATACCATCGTGGCGACTGCTTTAGTTCGTCTACAGCAATATGTTGCTCTGTGACATTACCCGAGAAACTATAGTCGATTCTAAGTGTTTTATCTACAAAGTAGGTGTTGAAATCCTGTGCTGCTGCATTCATTGCGAATGCAAGCAGCATGGTTGTAATTGTTGTCTTCATAATGATAGTAAATGATGCATTAATGCTCAACTCATTCTGATATTAGTAAACCCTTAGCTTAGTGCCAGGCTTAATCTGATAGTCAGGGCTAAGATGGTTCATCTTATACAGACTCTTTAGTCGGATGCCATACTTTTGAGCAATATCATACATGCTTTCGCCCACCTTTATGGTGTGAGGACGATTCTTGTATGCTTTTTCTGCATGGCGTCTCTTCTTCTTCAAGTATACTATGTCGCCAGCTTTCAGCACATCGCGCTTGTTGCGTTCGTTGTATTTTGCCAGCTTTCGCCAACTAAGTTCTGTCTCCTTACCAATGCTCTTAAAGGTATCGCCATTGCGAGCTATGATGTAGTAGTTCTTATTGTACATCTTTATAGGATGCAATGTGCCACCCTTTAAAACAGGACTATCTTCCGATGCGTGCTTAGCCATAAACTTGTCGTAGCCATGAGCACTATCATATTTATAGAGCTTATATAGCTCGATGATGTCGATGAGCTTCTTTGCATAAGCAGGGTTTGTAGCATATCCGCATGCTTTTAGTCCATGTGCCCAGCCCTTATAGTCGGTAATCTTCAGAGAGAATAGTCGGCGGTATCTCTGTGACTGCACGAGGAATTTGCTATGGTCTTCATAACTCTGCCCTGGAGAGTCGTAGGCTCTGAAGCATTCGTTTCGGGCGTCGTCGTCGTGATAAGTCTTTCGTCCCTGCCATCCATGACATTTTATGCCGAAATGGTTGTTGCCATTTCGTGCAAGGTCGCTATATCCTGCGCCACTCTCAAATACGCCTTGCGCCAAAGTGATACTTGCCGGAATACGATATTTCAGCATCTGCTCTATTGCCAAGTCTTTATATTGGTTGAAATAGTTCTGATATTTGGCGTTCCATGCCATTTGTCCGTATACTGGGAAAAGGTAGATGAAGGCCAAGGCTACAGAAGATAATATTCTATTCATCAATCGTATCATTTTTATTTTATGTTTCTCTTCACCATAAACATGCCTATTCTGTGTGAAATGCCGCGAGCATTAATGGTGCGAGCTATGTACATTCCGTTGGGCAGGTTGCTAATGTTCACATATTTATTATATAGTCTTGTCGATATTATTGCGCCTTGCAATGTGGTGAAAACCACCATCTCGCTCTCGCATCCTTGGTCGAGCTCTGGTAGCACCACTATGTTGCCATTGCATGTGAGCAAGCCTCCGATGCTTAGCTTAGCCTTCTCTTCTGATGGCTGCTGCAGAGGCAAACTCTCGTTGCCATATCTGTTCATGGCAGTCACGGCATAATATCTTTTCTTACCATCTGTTGTTATCGAACAACGATTTAATCTTGTGGCAACAAGGTTGCGAGCATCGTTGATGTCTACCGGATATTCGTTGCTTGCGTAGACGTTATACGTAACGCCTTGTTCGACTACTCGCGACCAGCTTAGCGAGTAGTCGCGTACGTCGATGCGACTAGGCGCTTGAGGCTTTGCGGTAGACTGCCATGTCATGGCTGGAACTAAGGCTGGATATTTGTCGAAATCGTTGGTTGCGAAATCATAGATTCCCTTGGTGTTGTCGGTAAAGAATTTACCACGGAAATAAGCATGTCCCAAACCATATTGTCGAGCTACATGCATTTCGCGAGTAACGTCGCCAATCTCCCATTTTCCCTCTCTTGGCGAAAGGAAATAAATGCCAAGTCCAGGAACAATAGTCCTGCCATAACTTTGCTCAGCCCAGTCGATGGCAAAAGGAAAGAAGTTGTTGTCGCGGAAATACATCATCGGATATAGCTGGTCCATAAGACCATTCTTGAGCCAGTTTTGTGCATCTTGACAAACCTTGGTATATGCATTCCAACCATGACTCCAATAGCGCGAAAGATCATCATGCTTGCCAACGGGCGAGCAACTCATCTTTACCCAAGGCTTAAGAGATTTCACTCGGTTAGAGATTTTGCTCACGATGTTTGTAATATACTGTCGGCCTTGGTCTCTTGACACCTTTATATTCCATGTCTCAGGATATCTGATATAGTCGAGATGTATGCCGTCGATATCATAGTTGCGAGTTATCTCTTCACATATATTAGATATGTAGTCGCCAGTAGCAGGATTTTCAGGGTTCATATATCCATCTTCGCCAATTTTCTTTATCAGTCGTGGATATTTTTTTCTTAGTTGTGCACATCCTGTGCCCTTCCATTTTCCTACAGGTATCGTCACCACCCAAGCATGCAGCTCCATACCTCGGTTGTGGCATTCCTCAATGGCAAAAGCCAAGGCATCATAGCCTGGACTCACGCCAGGCTTTCCGCTCAAGCATCCATCCCAAGGTTCGTATGCCGAAGGATAAATGGTGGTTGCGCGGATGCGAGTTTGCAAGAGAATGGTATTTATTCCTGCTTTCTGATATTTATCGAGTAGTGTGCGGAGCTCTTCTTGTTGTTTTTCTCGGCTTCTGTAGCTTTGTGCGTAGTTATGAGGCCAGTCGAGTCCGCCTATTGTGGTAAGCCAAACAGCCCTTACCTCTCTCTTTGGCAAAGGTTGCGCCAAAGAAGATAACGAGAGAAATGACAAAAAGATGGCTATTATAGTGGTTTTATTCATTATTCTTTCAATTTGTGCACAAAGGTACTCATATTTTTTTTGAATTCAAATAATTTGTTTACTTTTGCATAGTTAATTAAACTTTCAACAGAAAATGATATCATTTACTATTGCCTTATTGGCACTTGTTGTGGGCTATTTGTTCTATGGCAAATTCATAGAGCATGTGATGGGTCCTGACAACAGACTTACACCAGCTGTTGCCAAAGCCGATGGTGTTGACTATATCGTCATGCCTGGTTGGAAAATCTTCATGATTCAATTCTTGAATATTGCCGGCACTGGACCAATCTTCGGCGCTATTATGGGAGCATGGTATGGTCCGGTGGCGTATCTGTGGATAGTATTTGGTTGCATTTTCGCAGGAGCTGTGCACGATTATCTTTCAGGTATGCTGTCTATGCGACATGGTGGAGTAGGATTGCCAGAACTTGTTGGCAAGTATTTGGGCAACACCACCAAGAATGTGATGCTTGTGTTCTCGGTATTGTTGCTCGTCATGGTGGGCGTAGTGTTTGTATACAGTCCTGCCATCATCCTTGAAGGAATATATGGTTCGCGTATGTGGTGGATAGTTGCAATATTTGTCTATTATATCATCGCCACCTTACTTCCTATCGACAAGATTATCGGCAAGATTTATCCCATCTTTGCATTCTCGCTCCTCTTCATGGCGTTTGCTTTGCTGATAGGCTTCTTCGTGAAGTTGCCAGACATTCCTGAACTATGGAGCAACCTTTCTGATTGCAACTATAACGACAATACTGCATGGCTTGGCACAGATTCTTTCATGACCAAGAATCCTATCTTCCCATGCCTTTTCATCACTATAGCCTGCGGAGCTATTAGTGGTTTCCATGCCACTCAGAGTCCGCTTATGGCACGTTGCGTGAAGCACGAGAAAATGGGCCGACCAATCTTCTATGGCGCTATGATTACCGAAGGTGTAGTAGCCTTGATTTGGGCAACAGCCTCTATGTATTTCTTCTACTACGGCGGATGGCGCGAGGTTGTTGATGCTGAGACTGTTAACAAGTTTATGCAACAATATGGTACAGAGGGTGGCAAGACACTCGTTCAGTTCTTCGATGCTCCAACAGTAGTGAAATACATCTGTTCTGGTTGGCTCGGCATGTTTGGCGGCCTTCTTGCTTTGCTTGGCGTAGTGGCAGCTCCTATCACAAGTGGCGATACAGCATTCCGTAGCGCACGCCTTATCATAGCAGAGTTCATAGGCTTGGAACAGCACTCTTTGCGCAAGCGTCTGTATATCTGTATTCCTGTATTTGCTGCAGGTCTGTTGTTACTGTTCTGGCAAATGAACAATCCTAATGGCTTCAACATTATTTGGCAGTATTTCGGATGGGCAAACCAAACCTTATCGGTATTTACACTATGGACAATAACAGTTTATTTGGTACAACAGAAGAAACCATTCATCGTTACATTGATACCAGCAGTCTTCATGACCGTAGTTTGCTCTACATTCCTGTTGATATCTAAGCAGGCATTAGGACTAAACGAGACCATAGCCTATACGGGTAGCGTGGTAGTATTGGTACTATCGCTGGTGTTGTTCTTTGTGTGGTATACAAAGAAAATGAAATAGAATAGCATTATTAACAAAAAGAATTTATAAGCATGAAAAAAAATCTTCTTGCAGCATTGTTTGCTGCGTTTACTTCCTTCTCTGCCTATGCTCAGTTCGAGGTAGATAAAGTTTATATAAGTGGCGCATTATCAGGTTTCAACCTTAACTATTGTGGCTCTAAGGATTTTACTCTTAATATAGATGCCAAGGCAGGATATATGGTTGAAGACAACTGGATGGTTTTGGGTCAGACTTCTTATAGTCATAGCGGCTTGAAGGGTGTTTCTGATGCTATCTCTGCAGGTGTTGGCGGACGATATTATATTCAGCAAAACGGCCTGTTCATTGGTGCCGGAGTGAAATACCTGCATGCTAAGCATTTCGACGATTTTATGCCAGGTGTAGAATTGGGCTATGCTTATTTCATCAGCCGTACTGTTACCGTGGAGCCTTCTTTGTATTATGATCAGTCGTTCAAGAATCATGCCGACTATTCTACAATAGGATTCCGCATTGGTGTTGGTATTTATCTATAATAATATAAATGGACCAACAGTTTCCTTCGTTATTGCTTGACAGAGCAGTAGGCGAATTTGCAAAACTTCCAGGCATAGGACGCAAGACAGCTTTGCGTCTTGTGCTTCATTTGTTGAAACAGTCAACAGAAGATGTTGAGGCTTTTGCCGATGCGCTTACCACGATGAAGCATGATGTGAAATATTGCTCGGTTTGCCATAATATTAGTGATACGGATATTTGTCCAATATGCTCAGACCATCGTCGCGATAGTTCGCAGATATGTGTGGTCGAGAATATTCGTGATGTTATGGCTATCGAGAATACCATGCAATATCATGGATTGTATCATGTGCTGGGTGGCATAATCTCGCCTCTTGATGGTGTAGGACCATCGGATATTGAAATAGCTTCGCTTGTTGAGCGTGTGGCTGCAGGTGGAGTGACGGAAGTGATTTTGGCTTTGAGCCCTACATTGGAAGGCGACACCACCAACTTCTTTATCTCAAAGAAATTGCGACAATACCATGTTAACATCACAGTTATTGCTCGTGGCATCTCTGTAGGCAACGAACTTGAATATGCTGACGAGGTTACGCTCGGACGCTCAATATTAAAACGCACCCCTTATGAACAATGAAAAAATGTGCTCGTAAACTTCAAGCTATAGTATGTTCTGCTATAGGATTGTCGTTGTTGATGATAATATTATTTGAAACAGACATTCTTGCACCAGGCTCATGTGGTGGCAATATGACAGCTGAGTTTTATACTCTCATGGCTGCAGAGCTTATCACTATCTGCGTGGTGCCTTTGGCTTTGTGGATGTTTAGAGCTAAGACTATCAAGCAAAAGCTCATCTCTGGCAAAGAGCATTCTTTGCTTCGCTTTGGCATTTTGCGATTGTCGTTGCTCGTTGTCCCTATGGTTGCCAACACCTTATTATATTATATGTTTATGCTTCCATCGTTTGGCTATATGGCGATAATATTGTTTCTTTCAATATTCTTTGTATTCCCATCCATGGAGCGTTGCGTAGGTGATGTAGCAGAATAGTGATTCCATATGTAGGCTTTTTATTGCCTATACTCTCTAAGATATTATAAACATCCATAATTATTAAATGGCAAAACTCTCGATAGTAATTGTAAACTACAATGTCAAACATTACATCTCGCAATGTTTGGATTCGGTCTTCAACTCTTCGCTGAAAGATGTTGAAGTTATTGTTGTTGACAATCATTCGCGCGATGGCTCAGTAGAATACATAAAGAGCAAATACCCGGAAGTAAAGGTTATTGCTTCAAACCATAATCTTGGTTTCGCACGTGGCAACAATCTTGCTCTGCGTTCCATAAAAAGCCAGTATGCGTTGCTATTGAATCCTGATACCATTCTTACTACCGATGTGTTGCAGCGTTCGGTAGATTTTATGGATGCCAATCCTAAATGCGGAGGCTTGGGAGTGTGTATGCTTAATGTCGATGGCACTAAGGCTATGGAGTCGCGACGTGGTTTGCCAACACCGCTAACATCTTTCTATAAGATGATAGGATTGTGTAAGCGTTTTCCTAAGCATAAATCTTTTGGACGTTATTATCTTGGATGTTTGCCTTGGGATAAACCTGCGTCTATAGAGGTTATTAGTGGCGCATATTGCATGTTGCGCAAAGAGGCTCTTGACAAGGTTGGATTACTTGACGAAGATTTCTTTATGTATGGCGAAGATATCGACCTTAGCTATCGTCTGCTCAAGGGTGGTTACGAGAACTGGTATATTCCTGCCACTATGCTTCATTATAAAGGCGAGAGTACTCAGAAATCGTCGTTTAGATATGTGCATGTGTTCTATGAGGCTATGCTCATCTTCTTCCGCAAACATTATGGACATCTGTCGTTGATATTTAGCTTGCCGATAAAGTTTGCCATCTATCTCAAGGCTGCATTAACGCTCGTGGGTATGCAACTTGATAATGCCAGAAAGATGCTCGGATTTGTTGATACTCGTTATCATGACACTTCGCGATATTTCTTCCTTGGTAGCGAGTCGTCGCTTAAGGCTTGTCGCAATTTGGCAGAAACCAAAGGTTTGCAGGCTGAGTATTTCGAAGCCACAGCCAATACTGTGCCTAATGGTCATCTTGGCGTGCCTGAGCTGAAACTCGTGAATGGTGTAGACAACTTCATCGTTTACGATCTTGCTTCGTATACCTATGATGATGTGTTACGTATCTTTGCATCTTCGCCAAAGGCTAATGTTCAGATGTCGTTCTATCATCCTAAAGAGAATTTGATTATAACAACCCAAGAAGTGCTGAAATAATAAGGTATGGAAAAAATAGTAAGGTTGAGAGCAATAGAACCTGAAGACCTCGAATTGCTCTATCTTATAGAAAACGATATACAATTGTGGAATGTCGGAGCTTCGAATGTTCCTTATTCTCGCTATGTGCTCCATGATTATATTGCCAATACAGCATCGGACATCTATACAGACAAGCAGTTGCGACTTATCGTCGAGAATCATGGTGGGGAAGTGGTAGGTATTGCCGACCTTGTGAATTTCGATCCTCGTAACCTCAGAGCCGAAGTAGGTATCGTAATCATTGATAAGTATCGCAATCATGGTTATGGCACAGCTACTCTTACCCAGTTAATAGATTATGCAACAAACATTCTGAACATCCACCAGCTCTATTCCGTTATTCCGTGCTCAAACGATAAGTCTGTTTCTTTGTTTAATAAACTTGGTTTCAACGAATCTTCTGTACTTAAAGATTGGCTCTGCATATCATCTAAATTTGTTGATGCAGTATTAATGACAAAGATTATTGGCTGACACAGATTATGATTATAGTATGCTAAAGATTGTTGGTATCCTATGATTATAGGGTAGTGGAATGGGTAAAAATACCCTATAATATTTGGTTGTTTAAATAAAATCATTTATCTTTGCATACGCTATTGCAAAAGAGGTAGTAAAGTTTTTGCCGATATGGCTCAGTTGGTAGAGCAACGCATTCGTAATGCGTGGGTCCCGGGTTCGAGTCCCGGTATCGGCTCCTCTTTCCATTGTCACATTATGCGGTAGTAGCTCAGTTGGTAGAGCATCGGCTTCCCAAGCCGAGGGTCACGGGTTCGAGTCCCGCTTACCGCTCTAATTATTTCCACATCTTCCTTCCTCCTTATTTCTTTTATTCATTGTAATGAATGATAGATAATTTAGTATCTATTCATTTATTACCTGCTTAAATGAAAACCGCGCACAATCTCGTCATTATCGTTCCGAGTATGTACGCGGTTACCTACATCAACAAGCGATGTGTACTGCCTTCCTGACAGTTATCAATAATCCCCTATGGTTTTATCCATTGAGCTCTTTCTGCTATTTTATAGCTATCTTTATAGAGTTGTTGCCCACTTTGGCTATCACCAAAGCCTCTGATACAGCATAAGAAGCAGTACCATTTGTAGCAACAGCCTGTCCTATATACTTGCCATCAGCCGCATAGAACTTCACCTCTTCGCCATTATCCAATCCGGAAACGCTAACGATGCCATCATGAGCCGAAGCCACAACACCACGTGTCTTAGCCATATTAATATTGGTAGCATCCTTCAAGTTAGCATTGAGCCAATATAGCGTAGCCTGTGCCTTTTCAGATGCAGAATATCCGTCAGCTGTAGCATATACTGATATTTCATAAGCTGCCGAAAGTGCCACTTTTCCATTTTCGCAATAAGCATCTGTAGCCATATCCTTATCGCTAATAGTATAATGATACTTAGCCCCAGCTGTTTCGCAAGCGAACTTCAATTCTCCTGATTCATAAGAAACTGTTGGAGTGATACATTTAGTAATAGGCTTATCACCGTCACCAGAGCCGTTAGGATTCCAAGTATAAACATACTTATAATCTGCTCCCAAAGCATCTTTATAATCTTGAAGATATTCCGTAGGCACATAAATTATACAAGTCGTAGGGATTAAGGCTTCTGATAAAGTAGTAGGTAATCCACCTTTAAAATAAAAACTTTCGAGTTTGTTACAATACTTGTATCTGTTATTAGTTGATTATCAGTATTATACGCTCTAAACGGTAGAAAAGTGGCTGTATGGATTCTGTTTAGATACAAAAAAGTGAAGATTTAACGTATTTAACCTCCATTTACATCATTTTTAGTGTCTGAGTATAGTATTTCTATCATTTCGTTGGCTATTTTGTGGTCAGCGATTCGCATAACATTGTTTGTTTCCGAATTGTAACCAAAGAAGTTTATGTTCCCATACCAGACAATAGATTTGTCAATGATGGCGCATTGCAGAGTTTGTTCCTTGTTGCACACCACATCCATTCCTGTATTTTTAAGTTCTATCTCATTAACCCCTTCCTCTTTGATATGTACAGCCACAGTAACGCCATTATGAATAATGTTTGCAAGTGTTGACATGATAACTGGCTTGTATTTGAACTTTACTTTTGGGACTGCGATGATGACAGAGTACTGGGCTTTTGCCAAATCATTCCGAAATGTCGCTTCGTAATTGTTTCGTTCGTATATCAGCTCTTGGGGATTTTTGTCAAGTGTGGATGATGTCACATACTTTCCGTATCCTGCTCTTAAATACCCTTTCAGCCGTTTACGATACATAGAGTCACAAAGTGTGACATGAACATCCACATAATCATAAATACGCACTTCGTTCTTTCCTGCGTATTCCCTATGCAAACGCCCAGCATATTGCTCCACATTTCCTTTCCAAGCTATAGGCATAGTAAGGAACAGTGTATCAAGGCGAGGATAATCAAAGCCTTCTCCTACATACTTTCCTGTAGCAACAATCACAAGTGATTCTGATGTGGGCATTGATTGTAGATTTTGTAATGCAAGACGCTTTTCTTTAGCAGAATCAGCTCCAATGAGTTGAATGACATGGTCTGCAAATGGAATAAGCATTTGTGCCAACGCCTTGACATGAGCAGTACGAGTGGTTAATACCAATGGGGTACGACCTTCTTGAATGGCAATTCTTACATCTTCTACGATGAACTCATTCCTAACCTTATCTTCGGACAAGTCTTGTGTAACCTGAACGTAAGTCTTGCTATCTGACGAAATGTTTCGGAATGATGTAAACCTTGGAATCAACAAACGTTTAAATGTTTGATTTTCCATTTGGCTCTTGGCATCAGCTGTGAATCTTATCTTTCCGCATTGCATGAAAATAATAGGTTGATGCCCATCCTTTCTGATAGGAGTTGCTGTCAAACCATATACGTATGTAGCTGTTACTTGTCGAAGCACTTGCTCGAAGCTGACAGAGGATACATGATGACATTCATCTACTATCACCATACCGTAATCCTTGACAAAAGGCTTCGCTTCACCATCGCTCAAACAAGATTGTATCAAAGCTATATCAATGATGCCATGCAACGTGTTCTTGCCTGCATATAAACAACCAATGACCGAAGAATTCTTTTTCCTTCCTCGTTTGGCTGCAGGCTCTTCGACGATCTCATCTATCTTGAGGAAAGTTTCCAACCGTTCTTTCCATTGTTCCAGCAATGCCTTGTTATGAACAAGAATTAAGGTGTTCACCTTTCTCCTTGCAAGCATTCCGATGGCAAACACAGTCTTTCCAAACGCTGTTGTTGCTGATAATGTTCCTATATTATGCCCAGAAAAAGCTTCCATTGCATTTTGCTGTTCTTCCCGAAGAGATCCTCTGAATGTAACATTGATATTATGCCCATGATTTGTTTTGTCTGAGATCACTACCTTTACTCCATGTTGTGTTAGAATACCACAAACAGCATCTTCACACCCACGAGGAAGGGCAAGATAATCATCTGTCATTTCCGAACATGAAATGATGCGAGGGATATTATAGGTAGAAAGGCGCATACCTTGCTTCTCATAAAACTCCGGATTACGGAAAGCTGCTATGCGCTTGAATATATTCACACATTTGGCAGATAGACTTGCTAAAGGAACATAAAGCATATTCGCTCTTGTCAGAACGATTTGTTTTGGATAGTCTTCAGATTGCGCAGCATCCATATGAGGAGTCTCCCAAGGTTTCTCCTCACAGGTCTTTGATAGTTCTCCTAATGTTGGCATTGCATGCAGCTGTAATAACAAATCAAGTTCTACCTCTGATAGCTTATGGATTTGCGACAACATTTCCCATTGGTCGGCATACGCATTGAAGTCTTCATCAACGAACACGCTGTTTCCTTTGCATCGAGCCATACCTTGCAATGGCAAGGCTACAAGATTGCCTAGTCCTCCTTCAGGCAAGGTGTCTTGGTTTGGAAAGAAACGGTCGTATGACTTGAAAGACAGGTGAGCATCACAACTCATCGCCTCTGTAAGAATGGCATTTCCCAACTTGCGTGCCTTGAAAGCAGTTACTGGTGTTTCAAAGAAAATCCATACGTGAGCACCATTGCCAGAACGTGAGCGTTCGATGTAGCAAGGTACATTCCAAGTTTTGCAAACATTTACAAAGGCAAGTACATCATTCTTATAGCCATGCTCGCAACTCTTGTCATCAAAGTCTGTACAAAGGAAACTGCAAGTGTTGTCCTTTCGTATTGGATAAAGTCCTATAACATCACGTCCCCATGCATCCTTTCCTGCAAGATGATTGAAAAAGTCGTTGTATGCCAAAGGAGCGAATTGCCTGTTGGGACAATCCGCACATTTGTACTTTCGCTTGTCGCAAAATTCACGATTCCATTCCCTCGTGCATACAGGTTGGTAGCCTGACTTTTGAGTCGTACTACTATACCAACGCCTGGCAAACACATCTTCACGACCTTGGAACAGACTTTGAAACAAGGCGACTTTATCCTGTAAAGTTAATTGATATGTAGAAACAGCTGTAGCTCCTAAATGATTAGTTTCGCAAGTTTTTGATTTAAAACTTTCATATTCAATCCCGTTCTTGTCAAGAATTGCTTTAAGTCTGGCGTTTTCCTTTTCCAATTCTTGAATTCTTAGAGTAAGAACGCTTACATCTGTTGTGCCCATAACGGTTCGCTCTCCCATCCATTTGGAAATCCAAGAGCTGCCAGATCTATCTCTGGATAATTGGAAAATAGCGTATGCATCTTTCCCAACATATCATTGTTGGGTGATATGATGTCAAGAAAATACTTGATGATACAGATTGTGAAATACACTCTTTGAGGGCTTGCCGGCAGGATAATCCAGGAATGAGCAATTCTTCTTGGAGTAACAGGCATAATGGAACTTACCTTGTTCCACACCCTTGAATGATGACAACAGGCATTTCGCAACAAAGTCAGAGATGTTATCCAAGATTCCAAGACGATAGGTTGCAAGCCAAAATAATGAGAGATGCGCTTGCGTATCTTGTCTGCTTTCAGATTACGGTAAATCATATTCACATTGCCCATTGTCAGCAACTCACCCAAAATCCATGATGGAGGATATGGGTCGCAATAGCTGTTCTTGAAATGCTTGATAAATTCTTCTGTTGATTTCGTATATTCTCTGTCGATGGTGTTCTTTGTTTCTTGAAAAGTTCTTTGGTTGGCAAAGTGAACAGAATTTGTCAGCCAATAAGTATCTCCTGTCATCTGCACAGGAATGTTCATAATGGCACGACGAATAGCTATCTCTACTTTCTCAATCTCATTGAGAAGAAGCATACGCAACTTCTTGTCGAAGCGATAGAGATTCAACACTTGTTGAAAAGTTGTACCATCTTTATACTGATGAGTTTCCTTTGGAACTTTCAAGAATGGGTACATATAAGCGGAAAGACGATAGTACCCGATGTTCTCCAAATACCGTACCACTTTGTCTTCATCGGAAATAACAAGCCCACGACTTTTCAACAGAGCCATCAAGTCTGCCTCTGTCATATAATGTTTCATGAAGTGCGGTAATCTTTCCATTAGCGTATTTTGAGAGTAAACGTATATATACAAAAAAGCCCCACGCATTTGAGCATCGTTGAGAGGCTTGGTGGGAACTGACGCTGCAAAGATACAAATAATTATTGATAATACAAACTTTTGAGCAAGAAAAATAAAATAAAACCTCGGATTACCCACTTATAAATAGCAAGGGTTCCCGAGGTTTCTTCTTACTTGACAATCTCCACTTTCCAACCCAAGTTTAAAGCCTTGGAGATTTTCTCCAACTGTTGTTTCTTGGTCATTGTACTGGAATGGGTATTGAGAAGATAACCATTGGGTAGAGATTGCTGCTCTCCAGCATATTTCGGATGCTCCTTCTTTGATACGAGATAGTCGCCATCATGGGGAATTCGTAGAGCAGCAACAGCTTCTACCCCAGCCCATTTCACAGCCTCAACCATCGTGAGGTTTGCCTTCTTAGCTTGGATAAACTCGCCGTTAGACAACCAGACACAAAGACCTGTGTTTGGACTGCGCTTGGCTCTCTGAGGCTTGTTTGGCTCTGGCTCTTCCCCACTCACCGGCTTTGCCTCCGCTACTTTCACCACTTTCTTTGTCGATGGTATTTTATATTTCTTTGCCGTTGGTTCATCCACCTCCACCTTCCCACGAGTGGTCTTCACTGTGATGCCGCCCTCTGGGTCGTAATCCACGACGAGGGTGAGATGACGGCGAAGGATACCAAGCACAGGAGCCACCGACTCGCTGATAGCAGGGAGGATTTCCTCTGCTATTAGCGAATCTTCCAACCGTTCAAGTTCTGTCTGCAAGCGAGGCTTCAAGTCGCCCTTGAACTTATCTATAAAATCATAATAATCTTGTATCTTGCTCATATTATCATTCTTTTATTATTCACCTTTGTATGCCTCATATTCCTCACGAGTGATTGGAGTATCAGGGTCTACTATTAAGACTTCATCGTAGGTCAAGCCGTAGAGGTGATACAATATTACATCCAGATGAATCATCGCACTTTCGTTCTCTCCACGAGATTCCAAAAGAGATTGCACAAAAGAAACAATGGTATTGTCAGAAAGTCCTTCTTTTGGCACAGGTAAATCCAAAAGTTCATACATATTACAATGATTATTTGTACTGGTCTTTCTAAACAACCAATCAAGCAACTTCGAATTCAAACATGCTAATATCAAATATGCCGTTCTTGGATTCGGTAAATACAAAATATTTACCGAATCCAAGAAAACGAAATTCGTTTTCTTGCATTCGACGATAGTCGCATGAATACGGAATTTATCCGTTGTTCCCGTTATATTTTGAGTTGCAATTACCGCTCCTGCATGCATATTATTGGCAACCAATTGTTTCGTAATAGAATTATCTAATCCAAAGAACATATTATTATCAATATAGTATCTATGCACATTTGCCCCTTTAGCTATAAACAAATCACTAGCTTCAGTACTTTGTATCTTTTTCAGATAAATAGTATTGATATTACCTTGCAAAGAATCATCTATCATCGTTTGCAATTTTGGCAATTTCTTAATCTTATTAATTATCGCCATTTCGCCTTTTCTGATTAATGGGAACTCTCTTCTATTAGGAAACGCAGACAATATATCTTTTTGACTAACCTGCTCAAATTCAACACAACTAATTGTTGACAAATTATTACTG
>OIZT01000200.1_pt1 | contig 42190 bp, 33 predicted proteins | sample 1588611 | NCBI WGS metagenome assembly OIZT01 (sample SAMN03283278) | human gut metagenome | biome: human-associated habitat; material: feces | host: Homo sapiens | place: Peru | collected 2012
CTACCTCTAGTGGCACGATTTCTAGATGAAGCTCCTCTTCTTCGTCCAAATCCCATACCTCCTAGAATATCATCAAAGATATCTGACATATCTCCAAAATCAAAACCTTCAAATCCTGAGAATCCTCCTTGATTATTGGTGAATGCAGAATGACCAAATTGATCATATTGTTTTCTTTTATTTTCATCTGATAATACTGCATATGCTTCTTGTACTTCTTTAAATTTTTCTGCGGCATTTTCTTCTTTTGATACATCTGGGTGATATTTTTTAGCAAGTCGTCTAAATGCACTTTTTATTTCGTCTTGAGTAGCAGTTTTTTCTACTCCAAGCACTTCATAATAATCTTTTTTATTCATAATAACCTCTATTCTAGAAAGAAGTTCTAGTTTCCTAGAACTTTATTATTTTTCTTCAAATTCAGCATCTACTACATCATCATCAGATTTTTTATTTGATTTTTCTTCACTTTCTTTTGTTTCTTCTTTATTATTTGCATTAGCTTTTGCAGCTTCTTCATATACTTTTGTTGCAAGTTCATTTGCTTTTGTTAATAGTTCATCTTTAGCTTTCTTGATTTCTTCAATATCTGATCCTTCAAGAGCTTTCTTAGTTTTTTCTATTAATTTTTCTGTTTCTTCTTTTTCTTTTGAACTTACTTTATCTCCAAGGTCTTTTAAGGCTTTTTCAGTCATTAATACAACTTGTTCTGCATCATTTTTAGCATCTGCTTCTTCTTTCTTCTTGTTATCTGCTTCTTTATTAGCTTCTGCTTCTTTCATCATCTTATCTATTTCTTCATCAGATAATGTATTACTTGCAGTTATTGTAATTGATTGTTCTTTTTGAGTTCCTAAATCTTTTGCTTTAACATTAACGATACCATTAGCATCTATATCAAATGTTACTTCAATTTGTGGTACTCCTCTTGGTGCAGGTGGAATATTAGTTAATTGGAAGTTACCTAATGTCTTGTTATCTGCTGCCATTGGACGCTCACCTTGTAATACATGAATATCTACTGCTGGTTGATTATCTGCTGCTGTTGAGAATACTTGACTCTTACTTGTTGGAATTGTAGTATTTCTTTCAATTAATACTGTCATTACTCCACCAAGTGTTTCAATACCAAGTGATAGTGGTGTTACATCTAGTAATACGATATCATTAACTTCACCAGTAAGTACACCACCTTGAATTGCTGCTCCCATTGCAACTACTTCATCTGGGTTAACTCCTTTATGAGGTTCTTTTCCTAATTCTTTCTTTATTAATTCTTGAACACATGGTATACGAGTTGAACCACCAACAAGAATTACTTTATCTAAGTCTTTTGCAGTTAATTTAGCATCTTTCAAAGCTTTTCTAACTGGTTCTAGTGTTGAGTCTACTAAATCACTAATTAAACTTTCAAATTTTGCTCTTGTTAAAGATGTTTCTAAGTGTAATGGTCCATCTTCACCTTGTGAAATGAATGGTAATGATATTTGAGTTGTAGTTACTCCTGATAAATCTTTTTTAGCTTTTTCAGCAGCATCTTTTAATCTTTGCATAGCCATTTTATCTTTACTTAAATCAATTCCGTTTTCTTTCTTAAATTGTTCAAGTAAGTATTCAACGATTCTTTCATCAAAGTCATCGCCACCTAATTTATTGTTACCTGCAGTAGCTTTAACTTCGAATACTCCATCTCCTAATTCAAGGATAGAAACATCGAATGTGCCACCACCAAGGTCATATACTAATACAGTTTGAGATTTATCTTGTTTATCAAGTCCATAAGCTAATGCTGCAGCTGTTGGTTCATTAATGATTCTTTCAACTTCAAGTCCTGCAATTTTACCTGCATTTTTAGTTGCTTGTCTTTGAGCATCATTAAAGTATGCTGGAACTGTTATAACTGCTTTTGTAACTTTTTCTCCAAGATATCCTTCAGCATAATCTTTTAAGTAAGAAAGTATCATTGCACTTATTTCTTCTGGTGTATATTCTTTACCTGCTGCTTCAACCTTCTTATCACTTCCCATTAGTCTTTTTATTGAACTAATAGTATCTTTATTTGTAACCATTTGTCTTTTAGCAGCATCTCCAACGATTCTTTCACCATTTTTAAATGCTACTACTGATGGAGTTGTTCTTCCACCTTCAGGATTTGGTATTACTTTTGCCTCTCCTGCTTCTAGTACTGATACACAACTATTTGTTGTACCTAAGTCTATACCTATAATTTTACTCATATTTCATCTCTCCTTTTTTTAACTCATTATTTTTGCGTGAGTTTATATCTTTTCTTAATCTTTTTTGTAAGTAGGTTTGTTTCTCACTACCCAACTTCTTATATTCTTCTAATTCTATATTATCAAGTAGTATAAATATTTCATCAAATGATTTACCTTGACTGAGCCATTCAACTACTTGCATATACAATTTTATTTGACATTCATTAACTAATGTGTCATGCATATATTTTAAATCTTCTGCTGTTACTTCATGATCGTTTAAGTCATTCATACTTAATAATAATGAATACAGCAGGGAATTTTTTTCTTTTTTCATTTTATCATCCTATTCGCTTACTTTTACCATACTAGGTCTTATTACTTTATCTTTGTACATATAACCTTTTTGTAATACTTCTAGAACAGTACCAGATTCCACTCCTTCAACTTTATCAGTTAATACTGCTTGATGATATGTAGGATCAAATTTTTCGTTTAAGCAAATTATTTCTTTTACTTCAAATTTATTTAATAAATCTCTTATTTGACTATATACCATCTTGAATCCAGATAAGAATTTTGATACTTCATCTTCTAGATTATCATCATCCATATTAATTGCACGCTCAATATTATCTAATATTGGTAAAAATCCAAGAATAATATCTTCATTTGCATATTTTAATAATCTTGATGTTTCCTCCTCTTTTCTTCTTTTGAAATTCATTAATTCAGCTTGGTTACGAAGTAATGCTTCTTGTAAAGCTGTTACTTTTTCTTGTAATTCATTATTACATCCAGGAGTTTCTTTATTACAATTACATTCTTCTTTTTCTTTATTACATTCACAAGTACTCTCTACATTGTTACATTCACAATTTTTATTTTCATGTTCTTTATGATTATGTTTACTCATTATATCTTCCTTTCTATTTATCTATTTTACTTTTTATATAATCTAGCATACTTACTACCCTATCATATTCCATTCTCTTAGGTCCAATAATAGCAATAGTTTTTTCTTCGCCATCGTAATTATATTTTGTTTTAATTACTGATGTATCATCTGATATTTCACTATCTTTACCTATATAAATTTTAATATCATCACTATCATCATGTTTATCTATTTCTGTAATTGTTTCAAACTTATTTAATACTTCTTTTGCTTTATTTAAATCTGAAAACTCTGGTTGCTTTAAGAAATTATTTCTTCCTACAAATTGTACATCAACATTTCTATTAGTAAATTCTGAAAATGCATCATAAAAGGCATTATATAATACATCATGTTGAACTACATATTTACCTATTATAGGTTTAATTTCATATTCTAGTTTTTCACTAACTTCATCAATTGGTGTTCCTACGATTAATTTATTAATAAGTTCTACTGTCTTTTTTACTTCTTCAATAGATACAGTACTTGGTAATGATAATTTTTTATGTTCAACATATCCTTTGTCAGTAATAACAATAGTAAGTACATCATTGTCATTTAAAGGAACTATTTCTACTTTTTTAAGTTTGTTATCACTTGATGATTTTCCTAATACTACTGAAGTGTAATTAGTAACTTCACTTATAAGTTCTATACTTTTCTTTATTGTATCACTTAAATCTAATGAATTATTTTTAAATATCGTTTGTAGCTTTAACATATCTTCACCAGTCATATTTTTAGGTGTCATTAAGTTATCTACATAATATTTATATCCTTCTTCACTAGGAATTCTACCAGAAGCAAAATGATTTTTCTCTAGTAGTTTCATTTCTTCTAAGGCAACCATTTCATTTCTTATTGTTGCTGAAGAACATTTTAGTTTATTACATATATGATTAGAACTTACAGGCTTTGCAGTTTTAATATATACTTCTACTATTTCTTTTAGTATATCTTTTTGTCTGTTTGTCACTTTATCACTTCCTTAGCACTTCTATTTCTCGAATGCTAAATACATTATATATCTTTTCTTTAGCAATGTCAATACTTTTTTGCTAATTTTTTACAAAAGAAATAATGTAGACTAATCTACACTATTTGCTATTTTAGCTTTTCTTATAAAATAGAATACTACTCCTACTACAGCACCTATTGCTAATACTATTAAAATTAATGTTGCTACTTTTCCACTATTATTATTTTTTGGAAGTTCTATATTTGATGTTCCTGAAGTATCTCCTTGTTTTGTATAGCAAGCATATACATCAATATTTGAAGTTATTTTATTTGCATAATTATATTTATCTTTACAAGTTCTATCCCTAAATAATCCATTATAATTATATACTTCATATTCTATTTTTATGATACCATTTTTCTTTATATAAATTATTTCTTCTGTATTTATATCGTCTAATACTAGATATTTTCCTGAATAACAGTTATCTCCACTACATTTTAATGTCGTTTCTATGTTATTGCATTTTTCAATTGCAGTCTCTTTTTTTCTTATATCTGATAAATATTCTGAGCATGCCTCTTTGTCTATCATTGAATATGTAGTTGTATCAAATACAGTTATTTTATTATTTTGATTATATTCTTGTAAATTGGAACCCTCTATAAACTTCTTTGTTTCAGTACTTGCAAATGGCAATCCAGTTTTTACAATGTTTACATTGTAACTATTAGTATAACAAGCATATATTGTTGTTTCTTTTGTTATTTTTGTATTAAAATCAAATTCAGTTTTACATTCATTTGAAGTGTACCATCCTTTAAAGGTTGTATTTGTTTTTGTTGGCTCAGCACTTGGTTTTGATGCTTTACTATCTTTTGCTACTGATTGTTCTTCGATTGAACCAGTTCCACCATTTAAATCAAACTTTACTTTATAATATGTTGTCGTTGGATTTGGCTTTGGTGTACTTGGTGTTGAAGTGCTTGGAGTTGGTTTAGTTGTAGGTGTTGGTGTTGTTGTTGGTTTTGCATTTTCTTGCCATTTAGCAGTTAATGTAAAACTACTTGTTACTTTATTACTAAAATTATACTTTGAACCACTTGATGTATACCATCCCACAAAAGTATATCCACTTCTAGTTGGTGCAGTTGGTTCACTTATAGTTGAACCTTCTTCTACTACTTTACTTGCCACACTTGTTCCACCATTTGAATTAAATGTTACTGTATATTTTTGTTTAATATTTTCTCTCCATTTGGCAGTTAAAATCATAGAGCCTCTTACAGCAGTATTAAAATTGTATTCATTACCATTCAATGTCCAACAGATAAATGTATAGCCATTCCTTCTTGGGGTAGCTGGCTTAGTTGCCTTACCTCCAGGTGATACAAATTGATCAACTGCACTTCCTGCTCCTCCATTTAAATCAAACGATACTCTATATTCATAAGGTGAATATGTACAAGCACCTGGTCTTAATTTATTTCTCGGGATCGCCCCTTTTAGATTTTTGTTTCCATTTATACTAGTATAATTACAATTAGAATTATTACATATTGTAATATAATACTTTTCACAGGTTGTTGTATGATACCTATATCCATTAATTTGATCTAAGGCATATGTTGGATTTGCTTTTGCAATCACAAACATACTGCTTAATGTTATTGCTAACATGCACATCATAAATACAACTCTTTTTATTGTTTTTTTATCATCCATACACTTCATCCTTTCAAAGAAAGCTTCTTCTATAATAATTTTAACACATTATTTTTTATTTTACAATTAAATTAGATAGAAAAAAGATACAATTGTATCTTACATTTCTAAGTTGTGATAAATATTTTGTACATCTTCAATATCTTCTAAAGTTTCAATTAAAGACATACATTTATTTGTTGTTTCTTCATCTAAAGATACATAACTATTAGGAATAAATGTTACTTCACTTACTAAAAATTCATTATAACCTAATTCATTTAATTTTTCTTTTACTTCTAAAAATTTATCTGGAGAAGTTGTTATTTCATAGTTATCTTCATTAGAAACAAAGTCTAAGATATTAAGTTCTAAAACATCTTCCATTAATTTATCTTCATCATATTTTTTATCTAATGCTATAATTCCTTTTCTTTCAAATAAGTAACTAACAGATCCATCAGTTCCTAAATTACCACCACGTTTTGTTAATGTACTTCTTACAAAACTTGCAGTTCTATTTTTGTTATCTGTTAAGCAGTCTATCATTAAAGCTATTCCACCTGGACCATAACCTTCATATCTTACTTGTTCATAATTTTCTCCGTCGCCTTTATTTTTTGCTTTATCAATAGCATTTTGAATATTTGATTTAGGCATATTTTCTGCTTTTGCTTTTTCTATTACCATTCTTAGGTTAGCATTATTTTCGGGATTTGGATCTCCCATTTTAGCAGCTACATATAATTCTTTTGCTAATTTTTGAAATATTTTACTACGTTCAGCATCTGCTAAACCTTTTTTTCTTTTTATTGTAGACCATTTTGAATGTCCTGACATAATAATTCCTCCTTGTAAAACATACATATTATACTATAAATATATATGTTTTGTAAATATATTTTTTTATTTTATGTAACTTAATAAAATTGGTCCTAGTATTATTAATAAAATTAATGGTATAAAGAATAAAACTGAAACAATACTTACTTTAATTGGTATTTTAGATATTTCTGCTTTTATTTCTAATTTTCTTTTTTCTCTTAGATAATCTACTTGATTATTTAATGTATCTATTATGCTTGTACCATATATATTAGATTCAGTTAACGCTAATATTATATTATTTATATTTTCAGATGGTATTTTTCTTTGTAAGTCTACTAGTGCTTCTTTTAAACTTTTACCAAATTTTGTTTCTCTTATTGCTTCTTTAAACTCACTAGATAAACTTCCATCAATATTAGAAATAGTTACATTTAATGCTTCTTCTAGATTTCTACCTGTTTCAAGTGATAAAGTTAATATTTCAAAGAAATGCATTGCTTCACTTTCTAATTTAAATTTTCTTGTTTTTATTTTAGAATCTAATACTATTTTTTCAAATAAGAAATAATATATAATTACTACTATTGGTGCTAAAATATAACCATATTTAGAAAAATATAATATTACTAAAAAGATAATAATTGATGTAATTAATCTTGTATTTAAAAATTCATATACACTAATATTTTTATCTAATCCTAGTAAAGTTATTTTCTTGTTTATTTTATTTACTAATTTTTGATCATATATTATTTTAGATAAATCATTCTTTTTCATACTACACCTTAACTTTCATAATTCTTTGTAGTACTATTATATATATAATGAACATAAGTACTATTAATATAATTATCATATATCCCATACTGGAAGTAAATAAAATATTAAAATAACTTGGATTTAATAAATAAATAATTAAAATAAATACTATTGGTACTACAGTTAATACTTTTACTAATAGATTAGAACTTACTGTTAGATTTTTTAATTCTTCATTTAATTTCTTTTTATCAAATAATGTCTTTTCTATTGAACTAAATACTTTAACAATATTACCACCAGTTTTATTTAAGGTAGTTAAAGAACTTGATATATATTTTGCTTCTTCAATATCTATTCTTTTAGAAAAACGTTCAAATACTGTATCAATAGATAATCCATAATTTATATCTTTGTACATTTTTTCAAATTCATATTTTAATGGTGAACCCACTTCTTTACTTGCTATTTGTACTGCTTGTAAGGTAGATTTACCTGATTTAAAAGCATTATTCATAATTATAATTGCTCTTAATAATTGATTTTTCATTATTTTTTTCTTTCTTTTTTTATTAATAATTAAGTATAAGTCTAATAAATAATATCCTATTACTAAGTTTAAAATTAATTCTTCAATAGTAAATAATTTACCTTGAAATACTTTTGCTATAATATATAGTATTATAAATATTATACTTATTATTATTTTATTTGATACATAATCTATTGCTTTTGTCTTACCATCATATATAACATATTTTTCATATCTTTTACTATAATCTTTAATCATTTTAGATTTATTTAAATTTCTACCTAATTTATTAATTAAATTATAATAAAATGATCTTACATTATCATAAATTGAATTATTTTTAGCATTAATTGGATTAATTGCATATTTACCAATTCTATTATCTAATTTGAATATTTTTTCTTGACGATATAGTAAAACAATAACTACGAATATTATAATTAAGGTTAATATTTGTATTATTGTTAATGTATCTATATTCATAGTTATCATCCTTCCTATTTACTTTTTTTGTATAAATAATCTACAGTTGTTATACCTTTTCTTTTTATTTTATCATAAACTTTTGGTACTACTTTACTCATTCCAAATTCCCCAATTACTGATGAATCATCTGCGAGTCCTTTTTGTTTAAAGTTAAATATTTCTTTTAGAGTTATTCTTCCATCATTAAATCCTGATACCTCAGAAATTGATGTTACTTTTCTTTTACCATCGCTTAATCTATCTATTTGAATAACTATATCAATAGCGTTTTCTATATATCCTCTTATCGCAGACACTGGAAGTTCCATTTCATTCATTAACATCATTGTTTCTAATCTATCTAGGGCATCTGTTACGGAATTTGAGTGTAATGTTGTAATTGAACCTTCATGTCCTGTATTCATTGCTTGTAACATATCAAATGCTTCTTTACCTCTTACTTCTCCAACAATTATTCTATCTGGTCTCATACGAAGAGAGTTTCTTACTAAATCTCTCATTGTTATTTCTCCTTCACCTTCGTAGTTAACACTTCTTGTTTCAAGAGATATAACATGTTGTTGATTTAATTTTAATTCTGCTGCATCTTCAATTGTAACAATTCTTTCAGAGTTATCAATAAAACTACTTAAAATATTTAATAAGGTTGTTTTACCTGTTCCTGTTCCGCCGGATATAATTATATTTAATTTTGCTTTTACACAAGCATCTAGAAATAATGCCATATCGTTAGTAAGTGTTCCTTTTCTTAATAAATCTTCAATTCCATCAAGATTTTTAGCAAACTTTCTTATAGTTACTACTGGTCCTTTTAAAGATAATGGTGGAATAATTGCATTAAGTCTTGAACCATCTCTTAATCTTGCATCTACCATTGGATTAGCAGCATCTATTGTTTTACCTAATGGTTGAACCATTCTTTGAATTGTTCTTATTATGTGAGTATCATTAATAAATGAAACTGATTCATCTTTTACTATTTTGCCATCTATTTCAACATATATATCTTTTGGACTATTTACCATTATTTCTGTTACAGTATCATCTTCAAGTAAATCAGTAATAGGTCCATAACCACTTACTTCTTTTTGAATTAGGTTAAATATATGATTTCTTTCTAGGTTTCCTAAATCATATCCCATTAAAGCTTGATCTATTTCATCATTAATATATTGTTCTAGAAATACTCCATCAGGTATTTTTTCATCAATTAAATTTTGAATTATTTTATTTCTTAAATTGTCTAATAATTTTTTATCATGAAATATGTCATAATCTTTTAAATCATCTATTTTAGGGGCTTTTGGAGTAATATTAAAAGCTTCGGTTAATGTTTGTTTACTCATACATTTCACCTTCTTCGTTATGTTTATCATCAATTAAATCAAGTGCCATTTTTTTCATATTATTTATATCATCACTATGAAAACGCACAATACTACTATTTAAAGTTAATATTTCACCATTTAAAACATATTTATCAATGTTTTTTATATAAAAGTTTTTACTTATTGTATAATCTATATTATTTTTAATTAAGTTCTTTATATCAAATAATGATAAGAAATCTCTTCCTGTATCTCTTGAATTATTTAAACAAATTAAATAATTCTTTTTTTCTGAATCTTTAAATATACTAATTAAACTTTTCATATTTTTTAAATCTGCTAAATCATTAGTTATTATAAATAAACTCATATAGGAATTATCATAAATACATAAATTATTTTCATCTAATGTATGATTAGTATCTATTAAAATAACATCATACTCTTTTTTAGCAAGTTCTAATATGGAAGATATATATCTACTTCCTATTTGAGAAGATTGTCTAGGATCTCTAGGAGCTGCTAAAACATCAATATTACTATTATATGGCTCAATATAATCTTTCAATTGAACAAATCTATTATTACTCATACTATCTACTAACATGAATAAATCTTTTTTATTTTTTAAATCTAATAATGTTGCTATTCCACCAGAGTATAAATCAAAATCAATTATTAATACACGCTTTTTTAGCTGTTGATATATACCTGCTAAATTAAGTGTTAAAGTAGTTTTACCTACACCACCTTTTACTGAACTTATACTTATTACTTTTCCCATAATACTTATACCCTTCCTATAATTTTTTTATCATCTTTTATATAACCTTCATAACTTGAAATAATTGTTTTTATTTTAATACTATTAGTTAGTAATCCTTTAACTTCTTTTCTAGTAGTTACTAATATTTTACCATTAGATATATCTATTTTAGTTTCTAATCCTCCACCATTATTAGCATTAATTAATCCTAATACTTTGCTTTCTAAACCTTCTTCTTCTAAATGATCTAATGCATAATCTATAACTAAATAATTAGTATTATCTAAGTGTGTTTTAGTTACAATAATATTGCCTAAATCAATTACTAATATCATTATTAAAAGTAATATTGGAATAATTAAAATAAACATAACTAAACTTTGACCTTTGTTATTTAATTTATTCATTATATATTACCCTTTCAATTTTTACCATATATGGATTAGATAATATTCTATTTAATCCTGGAGTAATTATTTTAACTGGTTCTTCTAATGAAATTCTTTTATAATTATTATCAATAGTAATTGTTATATTTATATTTTTATATAATGATTTTATATTATCAATATCTTCATCCTTTTTAATTAATTCTACTATATCAATACTATCATTTTCTAAGGTATTCTTAGTGTTTATTATTGTGCCAAAATCAATAATAGTAAATAATATAATTATAAAGATAGGTAAAATTAATACAAATTCTACTAATGCTTGACCTTTGTTATTCATTGTATCACACCTTCCCTATCATAATGATTATATCATAAAATAAAAAAAAGAGAAATAGTTTCTCTTATTTTTTCTTATTTTTATTATTGTTCTTATTTTCTGATGGTTTTTCTTCATTTTTAGGTTTTACTTGCTCTATTTTTGGAGCTTCTTCATCATCTTTTTTGAATATTAGATATAATAATCCAATAACTACTAATACTATTAAAACAATTATAATTATTTTTTCAGTACTTAGTTTTTCATCTTTAACTTCTTCTACTGTTAATGGACTAGCATCTTTTTTAGCTTTATTTACTTTAACTGTATATGTTTTAGTAGTACCATCTTCAGCATAAACTTTAATTGTTACAATGTTTTCTCCTTCTTTAAAGTTTTCATTTCCTTCAATTTTAGCCCATGCTTTTGGATCTTCTACTAAAGCACTAATATCAAGTTCATTTGTATTTGCATCTACATTAATTGTATATTCTAATGTATCTTTATCAAATTCAATTTCATGTCCTGCAATTACGATATTACTTAAATTATTATTTGATGATTTATACACTTTAACTACTTTAACAGTATAAGTTTGAACGCTTCCATTTTCTGCTGTTACATCAATATTAATTTCAGTAACATTATTAGTTAATGTATATTCTCCTAAACCTTCAACAGTTGCATATATATCATTTACTTCTCCTGATAAAGTTACTTTACCAACATAACTATCAACATATAATGTATATTCTAATGTATCTGGATTAAATTCTTTATCAAAATATCCATAAGAACTAGTTAATGATTTTAAAGTTTTATCTGTATGTAATGCTCTATCAATAGTTAACTCTAAATCATTAGAATTACATAATGTAATTAATTCTCCATCTTGATATGTACCAAAGTTATTTACTGATACAGTGTCTGTTCCTTCTTTTAAAGCGGTAAATGTTAACTTAATAAATGTTACTTCATCAGTTGCATATGATTTAGTTGTAGCATACATCATTCTATTATTAAGTGTATTACCTACAAATGTTTCATCTAATACTTTAACTTCATCAAGTCTTAATAATTCTTTATCATAAGTAATATAACCTTCGATTGCATTTAAATAATTATTATTAAATCCATTTAAGGCTAATTCTACATCAAAAGTATCTCCTACTCTATAATTAGTTTTTTTAATATTAGCTACTAAAGATAATTCATCGTTTATATCTTCAGCTTCATATTCGTAAGTTTCATTTGCAATACTTGCACCAAGTCTTGATACATCTTTAACATCAAGTTCTTCATCATAATTTAAATCTAAATTAATTCTTTCATAAAAAGTTAACTCATCATTTAAAATTTTTGTAATTAAATCTTTTAAATCAGTTTCATCAACTAATCCACCATTAACTTCTCCAAATACTTGAATATCATATTCTACTACTTGGTTATATAAAGTTAATTTAAGTTTCATACCATTTGTAATAAAGCTTTCTTTTTCTACTTTATTTCCTTCACTATCTACTATTTCATAATTAACAGCATCATTACTATTTGCAAATTTTTCATCTAGTATTTCTAATACATCACTTACTTTATATGAATCATCTTCTAAAGTAAATGCTCCTTTTAACTTATCTGCAAATACTATATGATATAAATCTTCTTCATTATAATATGAATATATAGAATTTAATTTATTAGTGTCATCATTAATCATTGAGTCAAAATATGTACCAACATAACTTTCTAAATATCTATAATCAGTACCTAAATCTTTCTTTTCTTCATTAGATAATGTTGTATAACTCATAAAGTTATATTCTATATCATTATTATCAATAAATTCTTTAATATTATCTCTATTTTCTAATTCTGAAGTTATATCAAATTCTAAGCTAGATATAATTTTATTTGTTTCTACTTCTAATGCATCTATTTTAAATGCATATTTCCCACCAAGTAATTCATTAAAATTATATTCTGAATTAGCAGTATCAGTAAATCCAACAACATTACCATTTACAGTTATTACTGCTATATATCTATAATGTGGATTTAAATTACCAAGTCCTAAATTCAAACTAATATTTACTAAATTTTCTTGTTCAGTAGTACTTGCTACAGTAAATTCATCATCTACGCCAGTAACATTATTTCCTGTTACTTCATAAGTAAAATCAGTATTATTATAATCTATTTGTTCTTCAAATGATGTTACATTATCTGAATCTAGTTTAACAACTTTATCAGTAGTTAATAAATTCTTATAATCTTCATTAGTATAAGTGCTTAAATCTATTGTTTCATCAGCAAGTTCATAAACTAATACATTTACATAACTTACTCCATTGTAATTTGATTTTTCATTATTTAACTCTATACCAGTAGTTAATTCACTACCAAGTACATTATAATATTCTTTTTTATTATCACTTTCATATGTTGTACCATCAACATATTCAAAACTTCTTGTTACTTCAAGTATATATGTTTTGTCTGGTTCTAACTCTTTAGTACCATTGCTTATCAAATCAAGTTTATCTGTTGTTTTATCTAATTCAATAGTGAAATTATAACTTGGGGTTAATTCATCTGCTAAAACTTTGATTGGACTAGCAATTTCAGTAAATACCATACATAAAAGTAACACTAATTTTAATACACAATTAATTTTCTTGTTTACTTTCTTCATTTTCTTCTTCCTTTCTTGTATTCCTCTTTATTCTTCAAAAATGTTTAAGTAAGCACTTACTTAAAGCAAGATTATCCCTGCTACCATCATTTCATATTAAGTATAGCATATTTTTTCGACAAATAAAGATATTTTACACATATTTTACATAAAATATTATTTTTTATATTTTTTTACTATAATTTGGTAAAAAAATTATGATATTTTTATTGACTTATCATTTATTTAATTATATAATATTTATGCATTTGGCAGCGATATCTAAAATTTTATAATGTGTTTTTTACTAGTAACTATTTTGCTGCATAGCGAAAGTATACCTAGAACTCCCTATAAAATGATAGATATTCCTTTCAAAGCAAAAATAAGAAAGGAGAATATAAAATGGCAAGATATACAGGCCCAAACAACAAACAAGCAAGAAGAGTTGGATTTTCTATTCTTGAAAATGGTAAAGATATAGCAAAAAGACCTTTTGGTCCAGGACAACATGGTCAAGCTAGAAAAAGAAAACCTTCTAACTACTCTGTACAATTAACTGAAAAACAAAAAGTTAGATTTATGTATGGAATTAGTGAAAAACAATTCAAAAAATTAGTTACTGAATCAGGTAAAATGAAAGGTGTTCATGGTGAAAACTTATTCATCTTACTAGAAAGTAGATTAGATAACTTAGTTTATAGAATTGGATTTGCTAATACTAGAAGAGGAGCAAGACAATTAGTTAACCATGGACATATTACTGTTAATGGTAAAAAAGTTGATATTCCTTCTTACAGAGTAAAACCAGGAGATGTTATTTCATTAAAAGAACAATCTATGAATCACCCTGCTGTTGAAATAGCACTTAATAATGTAGGTAAAAGAGTTGAATTTATCAAATATGATGATAAAAAGAAAGCTGCTACATATGTTAGATATCCTGAAAGAAGCGAATTAAACGCTGATATCAATGAAGCATTAATCGTTGAATTCTATAGTAGAGTATAGTTTTATACCCTACTTTTTCTTTAACCAAAAAGCAATAAGTTTTTTTCTTATTGCTTTAATATTAATTAACTTCTTTAACTATATCATTAATAATAACATTTTTATACACACTTATTTCTTTTACAAAACTACTTACTTTACTTTTAGGTACTAAGATATATAATTTATTTTTAGTTCTTGTTATTGCTACATAGAATAATCTTCTTTCTTCTGGATAAGTTATATTTTCTTTTATTTTAGGTTTTAAAATACTTATTATTTTCTCATCTTCAATTTTGGAAGGAAATCCATATTTATCATCAATTGCATTAATTAATATACAATCATCATACTCTAATCCTTTACTTTTATGAATTGTTAAATAATCTATTTGCATATTTAAATGATTTTTATTAATTATATTTTCTTTATTTTTCTTAATTAATTCATTGGTATTTAATACTGTATCTATATCACTATTATAACGTTCTAGTAATAACACTTTATTTTTAGGATTATTATTATATATTTTATCTAAGATATTTACTAATAAATTAGATTTATTAATATTAGTTTCTAAATAAATACTATCATCATAAACATATATTTCTATTGGATTATCCAAGTGTTTAATACTAGATAATTTCTTTTTTATTTGCATACTATTTTTATCTATAAATGATGTTGCTATATCTATTAATTCTTGACTATTTCTATATACATTAGTTATAGGTATTTGTTTAGCATCTTCCAAATATTTTTTAAATTCTGTCATTAAATCAATTCTAGAACCTGAAAATCCAAAGATACTTTGATAATCATCTCCGACTGCGATTATTTTAGCATTAAATAATTCTTGTATTTTTTTAGTTAAATTAAATCTTTGCATAGATACATCTTGATACTCATCAATTATTACATATTTATAATCTACATTTAGATTCTTTTCTTTTACCTTAGGCATAATTTTATAAGCATAATTTATCATGTCTTCAAAATCTATTAGGTTTAATTCTTTTAATTTTTCTTGGTATGCTAAATATATATCAGACATTACTTTAATTTGTTTACTAAGAAGAGGGTCTTCTACTAAAAGGTTTTTAAATTCTTCGATGTCATAAGAACTTCTTTTAAAATAACTAATGAAAGGTATAGCAATTCTATTAATAAAATCTACTATATACTTATCTTCACTTGTTTCTTTTAATTTTTCATATATTTCATTATTATTTCTTTTAGTTAAAACATAACCTTTCTTTATTAAAGCATTTTTTAACATTACTAAATAATTAGATTTATTATTTTCTTTAGAATAAGTTAAAATAAATAAATCATCAACTTTTTCTTTTTTATGAAATTCTTCCTTTAACTTCATATTTTTTAAATATTCTTTTAATTCATATTTAGTAAGATTAGAATTAGTTTTATTTACTCTATCTATTCCAAAATGTTCTATATAATTATAATTATTATTTTGTTCTATATAGAAGTCTGGTTTATATATTTTTAAATTATCTAATTTTTTATAACTTTTTTCATAGACATAATCAATACTATTTAGATATAAAAAGTTTGCAATATCTACTTCTTCTTTACTTTTACAGTATTCTCCCTTTAAAGTTCTAAGATATGATTTTCTTCTTAAAGTTTGTTCTTTTATATAGTCATCCATTGTTTTGTTGGAAGTTATATATTTTCTTTTATACATATAATTATGATAATCACTATAATTATCAAATAATTTATATTCTTTATTAAATTTAGTTTTATCTTTAAAAGCTTCAAAAAATAAATCAAACTCTTCTTTATCTTTAAATAAAGTATATTTTATATAATCAGATATTATTTTATATTGTCCTTTTTCTTCGACTATATCTATACTTTTATCCTTAAAGTAGGTTTTTATTATTTTTAATCCTAAAGAATGAAATGTATAAATATCTACATTTAAGTTTAAACATTTATTTATTTTATAGTCTAATTCTTCTTTAGTTTTTTTAGTAAATGTTACCACACATATATTTTTAGGATTAACTTTCTTTATATCGATTAAGTATTTTACTTTAGCACTTATAGTAGTAGTCTTACCAGATCCTGCTCCTGATAAAATAAGCAAATTATCTTCATCACATATTACTGCTTCTTTCTGACTTTTATCTAGTTTTATATTTTTATCAATAGATATGAACATATTATTAAAGTATTCATTATATTTATTTAATTTATCATCTACATATTCTCTATTATGTCGTTTTAATAATTTATTTTTATCTCTTTTTATTTTTAAGATATTTTCATATTTTATATTATTACTAGGATTATAATTATTTTGTTCACATTCTTCATATAAATATTTATATTTAGATACAAATGTATCATACATTTTACTTGTTATATAAATATCTTTTGTCATATATTTTTTGTATTTATCTAAATATTTATTAATTTCTATATCTAATAATTCTTTATTCATATCTTACCTACCTTAATATAATTTTATCATAAATTAAGAAAAAAACAAGTAATTATACTTGCTAATTTAATACTTTCATTCCTATATAATCAGAATTATCAAATGATAATATTATTAAGAATATTGGATTTAATATAATTAATCCTATTATAAAGATTATGTTTTTATTAAACATTTTTCCTAATTTATAATTTAAATATATCATTAATATTATATTAACTATCGGGATTAAAAATCCTATAAAAAATATTCCATTACCTAATAATTTCTTAGATAAAATATAGATATTGTATAAAGGTATTATACTATATATTCCTTTTTCTCCAAGTTTAACAAATAAACGCCATAAACTAATTAAATATAATATTAATATAATTGAAATAGATATAATAAAATATAACATATTACCTTTATAATCAGTAGTTTTATATCCTAAATCTTCAAATAGATTGTCTATTTCATTCATATATTTAGTTTCTGTTATTGTATAAATAATCATATTATCTACTTTAACTAATACTGCATATTTTTTACCATTATTAACAGCATATTTTTGAATATTACTATTTTCTACATTAATTATAATATCATCTTCACTACTAGCATAGTTTGTAATATTTTTCTTTATACTACTATATAAATTATTACCTTTATCTAATTCATTTAATAATATATATATTATACTCTTATTACCACTAGAAGCAGTATAATATTTTGAGATATATTTTTGATTAGCATAAGATTTAGTTAAATCTACAACTTTATAACTATCAGTTTCCATTATTTGTTTAAAATTATCTTCATTTAAAGTTTTATAATTTTTTACTTGGTGAGTTGAATTATATATGCCAAATATTAACATAAATACTGCAATAACAAACAAAAATATACCATATACTATATTCTTTTTAGATTTATTTACTAAATTAGTTTTATTATTTAAATTGTTTTGAACATTATTTACATTATAATTAATGTTATTATAGTTATTCATATTATTATAATTAATTTGATTATTATTTATGCTTTGATAGTTATTATTTTGATTATTGTTATTTATTGGTTTTAAGTTATTACTACCACATAAAGGGCAATATACTGCATCACTATATAATATATTTCCACAATTTTCACATTTCATATTATTACCTCAATTATAAGTATAACATAACATAGAAAAAAAGTCACAATTATTTTGTAACTTTTAAATTCTCTACTGCATTAATTAAAGCAATCTTACCATATTCATAAGTTAAACTACCTTGTTGATAAGCAATATACGGACTTCTTACTGGACCATCACAAGAAAGTTCAATTGATGAACCTTGTGTAAATGAACCTGAAGCCATAACTATTTTATCTGTATATCCTGGCATGTCAGACTCTACTACCATAGCATTTGAATCTATTGCTGAAGATGATTGAATACTATTGCAATAACTTATTAGTTTTTCTTTATTATTAAATATTATATTTTGAACTATATCTACTCTTTTATCATTATATTTTGGGCTTACATTAAATCCTAAATCTTCCATAACCATACTTGTAAGTATTGCTACTTTAATACTAGAAGCTACTACTGATGGGGCAAAATATAAACCTTGAAGAATACTCCTATTTTGTCCTAATGAAGGGCCTACTTCTTTTCCTTGACCTGGTACAGTTAATCTTTCACTAACTAAATTTACATATTTTTCTTTTCCTACGACATATGCTCCATTGGTAGTAATTCCTCCGCCTAGGTTTTTTATTAATGAACCCACTACTACATCAGCATCTACTTCCGTTGGTTCTATAACATCAACAAATTCGCAATAACAATTATCTATCATTATAATTATATCTTTATTAATTGAACGAATATATTTTATTACTTTTTCTACTTTCTGAATAGAAATACTTTCTCTTGTAGAGTATCCTTTACTTCTTTGAATTTCTATTAACTTAATTCTATTATTCATTAATACTTCTTTTATTTTATCATAATCAAAATTATTATTTATTAAATCTACTTGCATATATTTTATATTAAAACTTGCTAAACTACTTGGATTATCTTTTAGTCCAATTACTTCATCTAATGTATCATATGGTTTTCCTGTTATAGATAGCATTATATCATTTGGTCTAAGTAATCCAAATAATGTTGTAGTTAGGGCATGTGTTCCTGAGATAAATTGTGTTCTAACTAAGGCACTTTCACATTTAAAGATATCTTTATATATTAATTCGATTATATCTCTCCCTATATCATTATAGCCATAACCAGTCGAACTATTAAAGTGTACTTCACTTAAATTATTTTTATGAAATGCCTCAAGTACTTTTTTACTATTAATATAACATATTTTATCTACTTCATTAAATATATCACTTAATTTTTTTTCACAAGAATTAACTAATTCATAACTATTCATTTCTTCTTCCTCCATCTATTTTAATAATACTATCATTTATATAACATGCTTCTTCACTACTTAAATAATATACTAAAGATGCTATCTCACTAGGTTCTGCAAATCTATTTAATAATATTTTACTTTCTTCTTTTTTTATAAATTCTTTATCTAAAAGTTTATTCATATTAGTATTAACCCATCCAGGACATACACAATTTACTCTAATATTTGGAGATAAGTAATTAGCTAAGTTATGTGTTAAGGAAATAACTCCTGATTTACTTGCATCATAGTCTAAACTTTCTACATAATAACTATCTATTCCATTTGTACTAGATATATTTATAATACTACCAGTTGGCATAATCTTAGAAAAATATTTGCTTACTAAAAATGTTCCTACTAAATTTATTTCTAATGTTTTCATAAAATTAGATTTAGTTTTATCTTCGAATGTTGAATCAATTGCAATCGCAGCATTATTAACTAAAACATCAATTGTATTAAATTTATCTTTTACTATTTCTAGTACTTCTTTTATTTTTTCTTCATTTGATATATCTAATTTTACTAATAAAGTATCTACTTTATATTTTTCTTTTATTTCATCTTCTAATTCTTTGGCATTATTATAATTATTATTATAAGTTATTATTACATTATAATTATTTTTAGCATATTTTTTTATTATTTCATAGCCTATTCCGCTTGAACTACCTGTGACTAATACCGTTTTCATATTACCTCCATATATAAGAAAAATCCTATTACTAGGACTTTAAATTCTCATGGGACGGAATGTGGGAATCGAACCCACGCGTGTTGGAACCACAATCCAATGTGTTAACCACTTCACCAATTCCGCCATGACAATTAGTATCTTATCATATTTTTAAATATATTTCAAGTGTTTTTATACAATTTTGCAAATTATTTTTTTAGTACTTTTTTCTTTATATCACTTACACTAATGTTTGAGCCATAACTATAACTACTTATTATATCTTCATAAGTTTCCATAGTATATATTTTTTTATCAAAATATGATGGTAAATTTAATTCTTCTTTAGTTTCTAGAAATGAATTATCACCTGATTCTAAAATATATGCTTTTCCTTCATCAGTAAATATTCTTATTTCATGATTACTACCATTATTTAATAATAAACATTTACCATAATTTAAAGGTAATTTATTATTACTATTTATCTGTTCTTTCATAGCATTAAACACACTTTCAGATACTGTATATACTATAAAGTTTTTATTTCTACATAAATCAATTGCAGTATATATAGAAAGATCTGCTACGGTAGTTTTAGAATCATCTGATATTATTATTTCTTCACTCTTAGTTTTATTATTTGGATTTAAAAATTTTGTATTAGATAAAATTTGACTCTCTAATTCTTCGCATACTTTAATTTTTTTATTATAATAATTCTTTATATTTTTTACTTCACTTACTATTCCTACTGAAGATATTTTTTCTGATAACATTTTTTTATTTAATTCTTCAGTATATCTTTTAGCATCTTCATAGTTATTAAATACTTCGTTTACTATTTTTTTATTGTAATATTGCCAGTTATATTGCATATCATATTCATTAGTTCTATTATTTAATGAATATGGAATCATTACCTTATATTCTTTTTTTGTTTTTCCATTCATTAAATATTTTGTTACTTCTTCGTCTAAAAAACATTTTGTTACTATATATATAGGTATATCACTATAATTAGTATTATCATATACTTGCATTGTAGTATATTTTATTGGTTGATTATTTTTCATACTTACCCTCCTATAAGAATTATAGCATAAATATATTAAAAAAAGAAAACTATTAACGAATAGTTAACAGTTTTTATGATGCATAATTATCAAAATATCCTTGAATAAATACTACTGGTGTTCCTTTATCTCCACTTCCACTTGTTAAGTCACATAATGAACCGATAAGATCAGTTAATTTTCTTGGTGTAGTTCCTAAACTAGTATTTTTTCCTTTCAAATCATTATCTTTATGTTTAATTTCTTCTTTTATAGCATCTTCTAATTCTTTACCACGAAGGTTATCATATTTATTATCTGAAATATATTTTAATTTTATTTCATTTGGAGTACCTTCAAGTCCTTCAGTATATGCTGGAGATACTACTGGATCTGCTAATTCCCAAATTCTTCCTACTGGATCTTTAAATGCTCCATCTCCATATACCATTACTTCAATTGTTTTTCCAGTTATTTCTTTTAATTTATTTTGAATATCATGAACTAATTTTTCTCCTGAAGTTGGAAATAATTTTAATCTTTCTTCAGTTGATTTATTTGAACCTAATAACCCGTATTTTAAGTTATATCTACTTCCATTTATGCTTTGACACATAATATCATCTAATCCATAGATAGTTTTTCCACCATTATTTTTTAGTATTTCTTTTGTTTTACTTCTTGTATGAATATCACAAGCAAGTACATCTTTTGTATAATTTAATATTGTTTTTGGATTATTAGAAAATACAAAATCTACTTTACAATTTTCTTTTTCACATACTTCTGTATAAAATTTAACATAATTAACTCCAGTAAATGTATGTGTAATATTACCAAAATATTTATTATATTCTTCAAGTGTTAAAGTATCACTATATGGATTAATATTATATTTATCAAGTAAGCTATCATCAAATAAATGGTTACCTACTTCATCTGATGGATAACTTAATTGTATAGTTATTTTATTTACTCCACGAGCAATTGATTTTAATATCATAGAAAATCTATTTCTACTTAATATAGGAAATACAACTCCTATATCGCCACTTGGAAATTTATTTCTTATATCTTCCGCTATTTCATCAATACTTACATAGTTACCATCTGAAATTGATACAACTGCTTCAGTTACTGCTACTATGTCTTTATCTCTAAATTCAAAGCCTTCACTTTCTTTTGCTTTAAGTAGACTATCTACTACTATATCACAAAGGTTATCTCCTTCCTTTATTATTGGTGTTCTAATTCCTCTTACTACTGTTCCTACATATCTTTCCATTATTCTTCCTCCTCATTTAAGTTTGTTCTAAACTCTTTTAATTCATCAATAAATGTATCTATTTCTTCATCATCAGTTATTTTATATAGTCTATCTTTTTCTTTAAGTAATTCTTTATAACTAATTATTGCTTCTTCTTCTTGACGTTTTTCATAATCAGTTAACTCTATTGTTTGTGGTTCTACTTCTTCAGCTAATCTCTTAGAAATTTCTTCAATAAACTCTTGATTACTCATATTAGAACTATTCTCTTCTAATTTAGGTAATTCTTTCTTTATTTCTTTTTCTTCGAAGTCTAATTTTTGTTGTTCTATTTTCACTTCATGTTTTGGTTCTTCTTTGACATAACTTGTTACTTTTACTTTTGGTACATCAACTGCACTTTTACCAATATTAACTGGGGAAGTTTGTCCACTTTGAGATAAACTTTTTAGTACATTTCTTGTATATGGTGCAGTAATCGAAGTATCATTATCAGGTAAATCTTTTAATATTTCATTAATCCCCTCTTCTTCTGGTTTACTTAAAATATCTTCTTCATATAAATTCTCATTTAATTCATTTAAGATATCTACTTTTTCATTAGGTACTACAATATTATCTTCTTCTGGTTTATCTTCTTTAATTATATTAATCTCTTCATAGTTTTCAATTTCCTTATCATTAGTTATATCTTCATCCATAATTATATTATCAATATTTTGTTTATTTTTTAATTCTTCACGCAATACTTTATTTTTCTTCATTAAACTACTTGATAAACAAATTAAAAATATAACTATAAAAATTATTCCTACTACTATAATAATATCTAAAGTATCCATTTCACTAAATATTTTTAATAGCCCCATAAACTCACCTCTAACTACCATATTACAACAATAATTTTAACATATTTTATAATAATTTGTAAATAGAATTACACTAATTAGACAGAAAAATAATATTGAAACAATACTTTGGTTCAATATTACTTTTTAATAACTTATTCATAAGGTATTAAAAAGCCTTGGAATAACCATTAGGTTATGCAAAGGAAAATAGTAGACTAAATCTACTATTAAATATCTCTTAATTTACCTATGCCACTATTATTAATATCATCTATTATCTTATTAAATACATTCATTACTTCTTCATCAGTTAATGTTCTACTAGGATCATTAAATGTTAGGGAATATGCAATTGACTTTTCATCTTCTCCAACATTACTTCCTGTATATACATCAAATACACTTATATCAGTAAGTAATCTTCCTCCACTTTTTTTAATTATTTTTTCTAATTCTAAAGATGGTGTATTAATATTAGTTACTATTGAAATGTCTTTATTAATTACAGGATATATTGATGAAGCCTTATATTTAATAGGTTTTACTTCTTTGATTATTTTATTTAATTCTAATTCAAATACATAAACATCTTCTTTTATTATACTTGGATGAATTCTACCAATTATTCCTACTTCTTCTTTATCTACTAATATTACTGATGATATATATGGATGCATATTAGGTATATCTTTTACTTCATATGAATATCTATTTTTAAGTCCTAAATAATCTAATATGTTTTCTAATACCCCTTTGATTAAATAATAATCTACTTTTACATTTGATTTAACTATATTATTAGTAATATAATTACCTTTCATAAGTACTGTTATTAATGTTCTTTCATTATAAGCATTATCATAAGTTTTACTTATTTCATATAAACATATATCATTTACTTTTCTTTTCTTATTATATTCATAAACATTAATTAATGATGGAATTAAAGTAGTTCTTATTACTGATTTATCTACACTCATTGGATTAGGTAAAATAGTATTTGTAAGATTTTTATAATTAAACATACTAGCCATTTCAGGACTTACTAAGGTATATGTTTTAGTTTCATTTATTCCTAGACTTCTTAATCTATGAGATATTAATTTTCTATATTTAACATCTCCTTTGTATTCACCTTTTTTAATTCCTACTTTTGGTAATGTTGATACTAAGTTATGATAACCATATAATCTTCCTATTTCTTCGGCAATATCATTAACATTAGGATCTATATCTAATCTACGGAAAGGTATAGTTACATTAAATGTTTCACCATTTAGTTCATAATCAAATCCTAGTCTAGTTAACTCTGTTTCCATATCGCTTGTACTTATTACTATTCCTAACATTTTATTTACATCATGGGCAGTAAAACTTACTTTCTTTTCAGTTTTATCTATTTTATCATAAGATACTATTCCACTTAATACTTTGGCATCTGCATATAACTCTAATAATTGACATGCTCTATTTATCGCAGACATTGTATATTCAAAGTTTAATCCTTTACCATATCTAATTGATGCTTCACTCTTTAAATTTAATTTTGAAGCAGTATTTCTAATACTAACAGCATCAAATATTGCAGACTCAATTAAAATAGTTTTAGTAGTATCTTCAATTTCAGTATTTTCTCCGCCCATTACTCCAGCAATACATACTGGTTTTACTCCATCAGTTATAACTATATCATTACTATCTAATATTCTTGTTTTTCCATCAAGTGTTACTATTTCTTCATTATCTTTAGCATCTCTTACTAAAATATTATCTCCAAGTGAAGTTTTATCAAAGAAATGTAATGGTTGACCAAACTCTAACATTACATAGTTAGAAATATCTACAACATTATTAATAGATCTCATACCTGCAGATACTAATCTTTTCTTTATAAAATCAGGACTTTCTTTTATTTTTACATCTGTTACCATTTTAGCTAAATAATAAGGACATTTATTAGTTTCCACTTTTAAGTTAAAATGAGAATTAATATTATCTTCTATTTCTTTATATTTAATTTCAGGTAATTTAACTTTTCTATTTAATATAGATGCTATTTCATAAGCAAATCCTATATGATAATAACAATCATTATTTCTGTGTTTATGGACATCTAATTCATAAACTGTATCTTCTAATCCTAAGTATTCTAATGGATCAGTGCCTACTTTAGCATCATCACCTAATTCTTCAATTCCTTTATTATAATTTTCTTCTGTTTTTTCTTCTAATCCTAATTCAAATAAAGCACATAACATACCATTTGATTCTACTCCACGAATCTTAGAAGGCTTTATTTCAAAGTCTCCTGGTAAAATAGCACCAGGTAAGGCTACTATTACTTTAAGCCCTTTTCTTACATTTGGAGCGCCACATACTATTTGTTTAACTTCACTGCCTATACTTACTAAGCAAACATGTAAATGATCTGAATCAGGATGAGGATTACATTCTAAAACTTCTCCAATTACTAAATTATCAATATGATTAGTAATTACTTTTTCTACATTTACTCCTGCTTTTGTTATTTTAACTGCTAATTCTTTTAAATCTTGATCACTTATATCTACATAATCTTTTATCCAATTTAAACTTATCATATTATACTTCCTTTCTATCAAATACTTCTGTTTCTCTAAGGTCAGTATTATAAAATGTTCTTATATCATTAATGCCATATTTTAACATAGCAAGTCGTTCTGCTCCAAAACCAAAAGCAAATCCTGTCCAAACACTTGGATCATATCCACAATTTCTAAGTACATTTGGATGAACAATACCTGCTCCTGCTACGGTTATCCAACCAGTATTTTTACATAAACTGCATCCTTTTCCATGACATACGAAACAACTTATATCAGTTTCTACTGAAGGCTCTGTAAATTGATAATAACTTGGTCTAAATCTAGTTTTAACTTCACTACCAAATAACTTTTTAGCTATTTCATCAAATGTTCCTTTTAAATCAGATAAACTAATATCTTTATCCACTAAAAGTCCTTCTATTTGCATAAATTGATGTGAATGAGTAGCATCATCATCATCTCTACGATATGTTTTACCAGGACATATCATTCTAATAGGTACTTCTCCTTTGCCTTCTAACATAGTTCTTGCTTGAACTGGTGAAGTTTGACTACGAAGTAATATTTCATTATCTTTTAAATAGAATGTATCTTGTGCATCTCTTGCAGGATGTCCTTTTGGTATATTTAATAATTCAAAATTATACTTGTCTTCTTCTATTTCTGGTCCATCTACTACATCATATCCCATAGACATAAGTAATTCTTCTACCTCTTCTATTATTTTTTCTAATATATTTGGACTACCTTGTTTTATTTTAGTCGCTGGTAATGTTATATCTATTTTTTCACTAATTAATTTTTCATTTAATTTTATATCTTCTAATAACTTTAATTTTTCTTCATATTTAGTATTAAAAGTATTTCTTAATTCATTTATAAGTAATCCATATTCTTTTTTATCTTCATTACTTATATTTTTAATATTACTAGATAATTCTGTAATAATACCTTTCTTTGACATATACTTATTTTTTATTTCATTTAAATCATTTAAGTTATTGATATTAGATAAATCATTATTTATATTATCTAATACTTTTTTTATTTCTTCTTTGTTCATTATAATTACCTTCCTTCTTATATAAATTTAATAATTCTTCATTTGTTACACCATAACTTTTTTTAAATTTCTTACTACTTAGAAATAATTTTTTATAACAAGTATTATCTACTTTTATTCCTTTATTTATTAAGTAATCATATCTAATACTTGTTAAATTTAGACTTTGCATTAAATATTTTGGCTTTTCTATAAAGATATTTAACATATTTAATTTACTTAATAATTCATATTTATTATTTATATTATCTTCTTTTAAAGATACTATTTGAGGAAATTTATAAAATACTATTTTTACTATATTTTTATCTAATCCTAAATTACATAAATTATTTAATCTATTTATTATTAATTCATTACTTAATGTATAATACTCTGGATATATAGTAGTTATATATATTATTTGTTCAGGTTTATAACCTAGTGTATTAAGTAAAAACTTATATTTATTATCCATATTACCATCTAAATTATAATCTAATGATATTACTGATTTAGCACCTGTTAATACTTTTAATGAATCGGTTAGAGAATATCCTTTTTCACTAAACCAATTTATTTTATCATTAATAGTATTATTATCATAAGATACTATTCTAGGATTTTTAACAAATAATTCTATTAAATCTTTATTTTCTTTTAATTCAATATCCTTAAAATAACTATTTAAATACCTTAATGAGTCTTCAATATTATTTTTACTAAGTAATAATAAATTAGGATAATCAACACACATCTTCTTTACTTTTATGTTATCTATATTAAAATTAGTTAAATATTTTATTTTATCTTTAATATATAATTCATCTTTAGTAAGTAATCTTATATTATCTATAATCATTTTCTTAGTATTACTTTTAAATAATTTTCTTAAATTATCATAATTAGTTTTTAATACATTAACGGGATAAGTTAATATTCTAGGATAAGTTAATATACATATTTTTATTTCATTATCAGTTAATTTTTTATTTGATAAAAATTTATATAACTCACTAAACCGATTACTAACAGTATTTATATTATAGTTATCTACTTTTACATCATTTAATATTTTATTTAATTCATAAGTAGTAAAAATTTTATCCATAAATCCTCCAAAATAAAAAAGATGATACCAAAGGACGAATATAATCGTGGTACCACCTTAATTGCTTCTTTTAAATTTTAACGATATTTCACCGACTAAACTCCAAGGGTGAATTCATACTTAATAATTTATTGAAATCTCACCATCTTCAACTCTCTTTAAAATTATTTTATAAGTATTACTATTTCCTTATCATTATTTATTATTTATACATTTTATTAATCTTTTTACTTCAGTTGGTTGATTAGTTAATATATCTTTATTTCTATATTTTTGACCTAACCAATTTGCTATATCATATCTATGACAATAATCAAATATACTTGTTTTTAATACTTCATCAGGAGTCTTTGTACCTTTTAATAAACTAGAATAATATTCATAATATTTTACTAGATATGCAGGTTCTATTGATGCAAGTAATATTTTTTCATCATATCCAATAGTATCTAAATTAACTCTACCTAAGAAAATATCATCAAGTAATTTACTTTGTTTATAAGTAAATCTATATTTAGGATTATCTAATAAAACTTTATTTAATCTTGTGATAGTTTTATTCATCACAGGAATATTATTAAAAGCACTAGTATCAAAATAACTTAAATTATCTAATGATCTATCTAATGGTTTAGGTTCTTCGATTAGTTTTAAACAAAAACTTGAGTCATATCTTAATATTTCAGAATATTTCATTTCTTCAGGATATAATGTACATACTGCTGAAGCAACATCATAATCTTCTTTTAAATATTTATACGCAGACTTTAACATTCCTTTAGCAGGAGTATTAATCCCTTCAAGAATTAATCTTTCTGCAGTTTTTGCTACTAAATATTTATAGACATTGCCTCCCATATCTTGCATTAAATATAATTCATCCATTGTTGGAACATACATTTCTTTCATACTATTTCCCCCTTAAAACAGATAGTATAATAGCACATTAATTATATTTTGTCAAATTATATAGTCATTAATTCATTTTCTTTTTCTTTTAATTTTTCTTCAACTACTTTATTAAATTTATTAATTAATTCTTGAACTTCTTCATTACCTCTTTTTTCATCATCTTCAGGTAATTTTAAATTTTTTAAAGCAGTATTAGCATCTTGTCTAGCGTTTCTTAAAGCAATTTTTGCTTCTTCAGCCATATGACGAACTTGTTTAACAAATTCATGTCTTCTATCTTCAGTTAATGGTGGAATTACTATAAATATACATTCACCATTATTATTGGGAGTTACTCCAAGATTAGCCTCAAATATTGCTTTTTCGATACCAGATAAAATACTCTTATCAAAAGGTTTAATCATAAGTTGTCTAGCTTCTGGAATACTTATATTTGCTAAACTTTTAATTGGGGTTGGTACTCCATAATATTCTACCATTACTCCATCTAACATACTAGGATTTGCTCTACCTGCTCTAACGGTAGTAAATCTTTGCTCTAAGTTAGTAATTACATTTTCCATTTTACTTTCTGTATTAATAATTATTGTTTCCATATTCTCCTCTTTTCTTATAATAATTATATCAATTTAAAAATATTTTGTCTATAATTTTTAGAAAAAAGATGTAAGATAATTTTACTTATTAATAATTTACAACAAAAAGGACTAAATTTATTTTTATTAGTCCTTTATCTATATAAACGAGGGAAATATTCCTACGTCCAACGACACTATATATTATGAAAAATATATTTTATTGTGCATATATTTTATAATTTATGTTAGGTATGTAGTTATTTTATATTTGTACTATCTAATTTATTATATTTATTTTCATTAATAATAATACTATTTTTTATATCAATTCATACTCTCTAACAACAATTCTAATATCACTACAATATTCTATTACAAATCTATTTTCTTTTCTACATATAATTATTCCAATCGTATTATTATTATTAATTTTTTTAATGTTTTTATCTATATAATTCATATATTTTTGTACTTGAGAAATATATTCTACTTTAAATTCAGTTATTTTTAGTTCTACTACTACATAAGCATTGTATTCAATATTAAATAATAATAAATCTATTTTATGATATGTATCACCTATTTTAATTTTATATTGACTTCCAACAAAACAAAAATTATTTCCAAGTTCTTTCATAAATGATTCAATGTCCTCAAGAATTAAATTATGTAATACTTTTTCAGTAATTATTTCTATATTATTTTTATTTCTAATTAATATTGGATTTGGAACTAAATCTTTTACTTCTAATTTTTCTTTGTTAATTAATTTATTTTTTGTTTCAATAGGTAATCTTTCATATTCATTATTTTTTATCTTACTTTGTAATTCTCTGTACCCAATATTACTTTTGATTGCAATATCAATATAATACTTAATCTCATCATAATTATTTAATTTTAGTAATTCTCGATAATGAGACCAACTTAATTGTGAACGCAGTGCGTTCACTTTTTCACTCCTAAATAATAAATAAAATTTTCTCATACTCGTAAGATTTCTATAACTATACTTTTTATCATTTAGTTCGTTGATTAATTTACTAGAAAATTCTTTAATCAAATTTTCGCCATATTTTGCTCTTGTTTCTCCTCCTTGTGCTTTAACAATTAACTTTCCAACATTATAATACGTTTCTACATCGCTTTTATTTTTGCTATAATCCTTAACTTTCTTGTATATTTCATTACTTATAAATAATTCTTTTATTTGATTATAATAATTCATATCAATCTCCCCTTCCTAAGGACTACAAGTCTTAATTTTATACCTATTTTTATTTAGGCTTACTTTAATGCTTCCATCTATATCTTTTCTATAAATATTAGTACTTTCTAAATTATTCAAAGTTAATATACTTGGATGATTATATATATTATTTTTACCGACAGAAATAATACTATTTACTACATTAATTTATCTATAAAATATTTACTACTGGAATTACCTGACTCGTGATGACTTACTTTTAAGAAATCTATTTTATTTTTACCTAAACTTTTTTTAATAAAGAATAGTTTTATTATTACTAATATCACTATATATATTACCTCCAGTATCTATTAATATTACATCAGATTTATATGTTATTACTAGTTAGTCTTTTTGAGCTACATCTAAATAGGTAACATTTAAAGTATTATCTATTAAATAAAAGTATTTATGTATTAAAACTATCATAAGAATTGTTATTATATATTTCTTATCATACATATATAGTATATTATATAAATATACTTCCTAATATTTTTCATATTCCTTCCTTTCTTATTTCCCTCAATATAATTATTATAAAAAATATTACAAATTACTTTTTTTTCTTATAAAAAAAATACATTTTGGTACAAATATTACCTACAATGTATTATTTTTAAACAAAAATTTATTTTAAAGATACTAATACTGCACGAGATGAGGTGTTAGAATTATAACTACCAACATCACGATCAAAATAGAATACACCTCCAGTAGAATCATCAATATATCTTCCACCTCTAATAAACCACAGGCCACCGGTTGAGTATGGGAAACGCGCATTGTCTGAGTACCAACCTCCGCAACAATCTGAAGCTGATAATAAAATTTCAGCAGTACTATCCCCTAATCTTGCTCTATTATTTGCCCTTTGATTATAATACACAGTATCATATGCATATGTTGTTAAGTATTTTGCTGTGTCAACAGTATACCAATTACTTGCAAAATAACTAGATGATGAATTAAATGTATATCCTGTTATTACCTCAGACATACTCCCCATTACATATTCCCAACTTCCTCCTGACATATCATATACTCCTGTTATATTACCTGTTGTGCTTGCTAATACACCTTTTTCTCCATTATATTTATTTGCTGCTGTTGTACACGTTGTTGATGACTTATCATTTGATACACGGTTTGCCCCTATTCCTGTTACATATGATGAACAGTTATTTATTGTTACTTCTGTACAACTTCCGTAAGAACATCTACCATAATCACTATTTGTTAAATATGCTACTGCTCCCCATTCCATATTAGTCAACATATGTGAATCTGTATTTGTCCTTGATGTATTTAATCCATAGATATTACTACTTGTTTGCATATTTTGTATAATTGTACTAAAATTACTTACATGTTGAGATCTTAAACTGCTTTGATTTGGCAATATTGTTAATTGTGAATTAGTTCCTGTAAGTTCAAATTTCCCTATCCAAAATCCTCTTAATTCATTATTTCCAAATGTAAATGCCGGATGAGTATAATAATCACCATTATTTCCTGTACAAGTTTCTGCAGTAGTAGTACTTAAATCTATTCCACCATTTGCACTATCTACATTATAATTATATATACAGCTTATTGTACCAGTTGTTTCTGTTCCATTTTCAAATTTAATATCTATTCCTTCAGAATATGCATTATATGCATAAGTTGATTCTGCTCCTGCTTGTTTACTTATATTCCATACTTTATATTTATATCTTGGTATCCATACATAAAACGCTAAGATATCACTTTCTGTTATTGCTGTTCCTGCTAAAGCATTTTGATATGTACTTCTATTAGTATTAGTAACTAATACTGCATTTGCCCATAATTTATTATCATAATCATACCATTGATAAGTAGAATTAGAGTTTGAACTATCTGCTTTTACCCATTTACTTCCATCATACATTACTGGTATTAATCCTTGAACTAAATCTGGTGTATTTGCACCACTTGTATCTAAGTTATTTTGTTTTAAAGCTAGATTACATTCTTTATTTTCTATTATATTATTTATTGTAAATACTCCTGTATCTCTATTTAATGCTCCATTACAAGTTTGAGTATCTATATCTAGTTGATATCCATCATTTGGAGTAATATTAAAAATAGCATCATTTCCTTTTTTTACTTTTACAGTACTTGTAGTATTATTATTTATTGTACCATTTGTAATACTTACTGTTACTGATAATGGTTCGGTAAATCCACTTGGAATTAGTATTTTATTATTTCCTAAATTTAATTCATTAGTTAAACTTCCTTTTACTCCAATGTATAAAGTTATTGGACTAGTACTATTATTTGTAATACCTACGAGTAAATTTATACTAGTATTTGCTGTAAGTGAACCACTACCTGGATTACTATTCTTTTCAGTGTATAATCCTATATCTATATCACTAGAATTACCTTGTACTATTTGATACCATGCTCCATAATAAATATTATTATTATATGAATTAACTACATTTAATTCAACTAATTTAGTTTCATTGGGATTTACTGTTATTACTTCATACTCTGTTAAACTTTTACCTATATCTAATGTTGCTGTTATTCCTACTACATCATTTATTGTAGTAGAAGCTGTAAATAATGCATATGTTGAATATATTCCAAGTGATACTAATCCTAATACTATTAATAATACTAAGTATGTTTCTTTAATTTTAAATTTACTCATAATTTTTACTCCTTTTAGATACAAAAAAACTATAGACAAAAATTATCGGTTCAATAAAATCTGATGTGAAGTAAATTTTTTGTAAAATACTATAATATAAGGGAAAAAGTGTAGTTTTTAGTGTTTAAATTTTTTATATGCTTTTTCCCCTTATTTTTTAGTTTTTTTGATGTATTTTAAAAATATTATTTGGAGTAAAAATTTAATTGATTATTTTTTTATTTTGAAGTCGCTTTTCTTTCTTACAACTCCACTAATTTTGCCATTAAATATATATAATATTCTACCTCTAAACAATTCAAAACTTTTATAACCAAATGCAATTCTTTTTATTACCTTTATTTTATTATTTATTCCTTCAGTATAACCATTACTGTATCTCTCATCTATAAATGAATTTAATATATATTCTTTCCATCTAGAAATAGTTTTTGTGACTTCAATAAATTCCGGTATATCCTTTTCTATACACTTGCTTATCCATTTGTTTATTTGTTCTTCAATATTCATTTGATTATAATGATGAATAATATCTAAAAACTCTTCTTTTAAGTAGTATCCTTCCATTAAATCACTTGATATTTTTAATATGTCTTCTAATATATCAACTGGTAAAATATCCACCATTCGACCATTTTTATATCTTTTTGTAAATACCCACCAATTTATCTCGCTACTATATTTTCTTAACAAACTTACATTCTTTTTATTTTTTAATAATTTGTATTCTTTACTTTTTTCTCCATATAACTTTTGCAATCTTATTCTTATATCGTCTAGCGCATCCATAATATAAGTGGTATAATGAAATCGGTCGACAACATACTTTGCCTTAGGAAACATTGTTTGTGTGACCAATAAGTATGGTTCGTACATGTCCGATATTACGAACTCTACAGAATGTCTATTGTTACAATATGTGAAGTATTGTATTAGACGTTCTTTTTTTCTACTTGGTAATATATCCAATACTTTCTTATGTATTGGATCATTTAATATAAATGCATATTTACCTTCTGTAGTATCTGCTTTAAATTCATCAAACGATATTACTCTTGGTAAATTAACAACGTGCTTAGGAATAGATGAAACTATATCTAACATTTCATTTTCTATCGTTGTTATTGATACTCTGTTTTTTTCTGCTATATATTTTAGAGACAAATTATAATTTAATAAATCCCTTCTTATTTGTATCTTTACTTTATTTGATATACTTCCGTTACTTGTATTTATATTTAATTTCTCAGTAAATATCTTATTACAATTATAACAATGATATCTTTTCTTATATATAATCAAATCAACACTTGAACCACAACTATCCAAATAAATACTCTTTATTGGTTTTAATTTGTCGTGTACTGAACTAGTAAATTTGTTACACGCAGGACATCTGACCTTTTGTTTTCTGTTCTCTATAACTACTTCAATTAAACCTGGTTCCTTTTGATTAATATTAATTATTTTAACCTCCTTACTATTTAATCCAACTAGTAAATAATAATCTTTCATTTAATTACCTCCTCCTACAATTATTATTTACTTTATAATAACACACGAAAAAGAGATGATAAATTATCATCTCAACTTCACACTAAATTTTATTGCTTTTATGATTCAACTTCACACTAGATTTTATTGTTTCACAAAATTAAGCACTAAATAATTCTTAATTTTACTTCACATCAGATTTTATTGAACCAAATTATCTATTTCTAGATACTTTATCTATAGTTATATTGTTAAAATTCTTATAAATCCTTATATTATAAGGTATTTCTTGCCCCCCCCCTAGTTAACATGGAGTTAACAGAATTAATTATATTGTTATTTCTTAAACTTATGTCTTTCATGGGTAGGACCTCCTTACTTATTTTTCTTATAATAAGATAATATCACAATACTACATTTTTTTCAAGCATTATTATTAAAATAAACTACTTAATGTTGATATGAATTTGAAATATATATAATATGATCCTAATATTATTAGTGATAAACATACTGTATTTAAATATAATTTTATATTATCTTTGATATCTAATTCTCTATTTATATTTATTGTTAATATAGATAATGTATAAATAGTAAATATTATAGTTAATATAAGTTTAAAATCACTAAATAATAAACTAAGTAATGGTGTTATTATGAATACTCCAATTATAAATGGATATAATGAATAACAAATAATACTACTTATTTTTTTAAATCCTATTCTTTTATTTACAATTAATGATGCAAAATAATATATAATTATTATTCCTAAAAGTATTCCTGCATATATAAATAAATCTTTTAATAATAAATCAACATAATTTAAATTAGATAAATTCTTTATATTGAATTCTTTTGTTATTTCTCCACTCCAAATATTAATATTAGTTTTCCATATGGTATTAATCATAGTATTAATTAAATTACCTATTGTTAATGATACAATTGTAATTACTAATAAAATCATACTACTTTTTGAAGAACTTGTATTAGCATACTTTATTTCTGTTGTAGGTTTAATTAAGAAATTAAAGATATTCATTTTTCTATCTGGAATAAATTCTTCTTGATGGTATTCTTCACTATTATTATTTAGTAAACTTTCATCTACTAGATTATTTTTTATTGAATCATATTTTTGGTTATTACTTGTTAATATTTCACTTATATTAACTGATTTATTAATATTATTATTACTAATATCATCATTTGGATTATCACTTAATACATTTCCACATATTGAACAATATATATCATTATCATTATTTATATGTCCGCATTTATTACATCTCATTTTTATCATCCCTATTCCATTAAAATAATATCATAAATAATAATATTTGTAAATATAATTAAATAAATTAAAATATTTTAGCAATCTCTATTGACAATTGCTAAAAACGTGCTATAATGTATATAGTTTAAGAAAGGAAGTGTAATTATGGATATGAATTTTGAAGATGAAAATGTTAATGTTTTAGAAAAATATGGTCGTGATATTACTCAAAGTGCCAAAGAAGGAAAAATAGATCCTGTTATTGGTAGAGATGAGGAAATAAGAAGTATTACTAGAATATTATCTAGAAAAACTAAAAATAATCCCGTATTAATTGGTGAAGCCGGTGTTGGTAAAACTGCTATTGTTGAAGGTCTTGCTACTCGTATTGTTAGTGGAGATGTACCAAATAATTTAAAAGATAAAACTATTTGGGAACTTGACTTAGCTGCCTTAGTTGCAGGTGCAAAATACCGTGGTGAGTTTGAAGAAAGGCTTAAAAAAGTTATTGATGAAGTTAAAAAATCTGAAGGTAATATAATTATGTTTATTGATGAAATACACATGATTGTAGGAAATAATGCTGAAGGTGCAATGGATGTTGGTAATATTTTAAAGCCTGCTTTAGCAAGAAGTGAAATTCATTGTATAGGTGCTACTACACTAAATGAATATAGAAAATATATTGAAAAAGATAGTGCTCTTGAAAGAAGATTTCAAAAAGTTATGATTAATCCTCCAACTGTTAGTGATACAATTACAATACTAAGAGGACTTAAAAACAAATTTGAATTATATCATGGAGTTAATATTAAAGATAGAGCTTTAGTAGCTGCAGCAACATTATCTGATAGATATATTACTGATAGATTCTTACCTGATAAAGCAATTGATTTAATTGATGAAGCTTGTGCTACTATTAAGGTTCAAATGAATTCTGTTCCTGAAAAACTTGATACTTTAACTCGTGAAATTATGCAACTAGAAATTGAAAAGCAAGCTTTAAAGAAGGAAAAAGATGAAATAAGTTTAAATAGACTTGAAGAAATAAATAAATCTATTACCACTATGAAAGAAGAAGAAAATGCTCTTAGAATTAAATGGGAAAATGAAAAAAATATTAATACTAAGATTAAAAATAAAAAAGAGGAACTTGATAAAGCAAGATTTAAATTATCTACTTATGAAAATAATTATGATTTAGAAAATGCTGCTAAATATGCTCATGGTATTATACCTAATTTGGAAAAAGAACTTAGTTTATTACAACTAGAAAATACTTCTGATATATTATCTGATACTGTTGATGAAGAAGATATTGCTAAGATTATTTCTAAATGGACAAATATCCCTATTTCTAAGTTAGTGGGTAGTGAAAGAGATAAATTATTATCTTTGGAAGAAAATTTAAAGAAGCGTGTTTTAGGTCAAGATAATGCTTGTAAGTTAGTAAGTGAAGCAATTATTAGAGCAAGAAGTGGTATTAAAGATCCTACTAAACCTATTGGTTCATTTATATTCCTAGGACCTACTGGTGTTGGTAAAACTGAAATTGCTAAGGCTTTAGCATATGAACTATTCGATGATGAAAAACATATGATTAGATTTGATATGAGTGAATATATGGAAAGTCATTCAGTTGCTAAATTGATTGGTGCTCCTCCAGGATATGTTGGTTATGATGAAGCAGGTGCACTAACAGAAAAAGTAAGAAGAAATCCCTACTCTATAATCTTATTTGATGAAATAGAAAAAGCACATAAAGATGTACTTAATATATTACTTCAAATACTTGATGATGGTAGAATTACTGATAATCATGGTAAATTAATAGACTTTAAAAATACTATTATTATAATGACTTCAAATATCGGGTCAGATTTAATACTTGATGGTAAAATGCAAGAAGTTAAAGATGAACTAAAACATTACTTTAAACCTGAATTTTTAAATAGAATTGATGAAATAATAACATTTAATTATTTAACAAAAGATATAATTAGAGGTATTATAGTTAAATCTATTAAAGAAATTGAAGAAAGATTAGTTAATATTAAGATAAATATTACAGATAAAGCAATTGATAATATTATAGATAACTCTTATGATGTTAATTATGGCGCTAGAGTTGTTAAGAGATATATTCAAAGAAATATTGAAACAATGTTAGCAAATAATATTATTAAGGGTACAATAAATCCAAATACTACAATTACTATTGATGTAGAAGATAATAATTTTGTGATAAAAGATTAATTTAATTAGTCTTTTTTCTTTTTATATGTTATACTTATAGTAAGGGAGGAATAAATAGTGGCTACATATTTTAAAGATGATATGTTATTTAAGAATACAAATGATGAAGCAATAATGGATGTTGCTAAAGATATTGCTAAAATATTTATAACTAAGGGTATTAATGATGGAACAATTACCGATATTAATGCTGCGACTGCATGTTATGTTGAATTTTATAATCAAGCAACACAATCATTAATAATGCAAAGAGAAGCAGAAAAGCAAAAAGAGTTTGACACAAATAGAAATCTTAACTTTAGATAAAAAATATTATAGAAAAATCTATAATATTTTTATTTTAATTTATTAACTAAATCTTTAAATTGATTACCACGATCTGCGAAATTTTTAAACATATCAAAACTTGCAGAAGCTGGGCTAAATAATACTATTTCTCCTGGAATTGCTACTTCTTTTGCTTTATCTACTACTTCTTGTAATGTGTTACATTTATATATTTCTATATTTGTATTCATACCCGAAGTGGTAACAGCGTTATATATTTTTTCTTTGGTATCTCCCATTAAGATTAATTTTGTAACTTTATCTAAAATAGGTTTTGCTATATTAGTATAATCTAAATGTTTATCATAGCCTCCTGCTATTAAAACTATTTTTTCATCATAAGAATATAATCCTGCTATTGTACGAGTGGGAGAACTACTAACGGAGTCATTATACCATTTTACATTATTTATTTCTCTTACAAATTCTAGTCTATGCTCTACTCCATTAAAGTTTTTTATTACTTTGATACTTTTATCTAAATCAATTAAATCTATTATTGCAGTTAATGCTGTTGCTATATTTTCTAGGTTATGTATTCCTCTTAATTTTATATCATTTTTATTTAATATTTTTTTACCATTATAGTAAATATAAGTTCCATCAGTATAGAAATAGTTTGTTTGTTTACTTCTAGAAAAATATCTAGTTTCACCATTGCCTTTAAATTTATTTGTTATTTCATTATCAGCATTAGTTACTAATATACCTTTATTATCTTGATATTTAAAGATATTTTTTTTAGCATCTATATATTCTTCGAATGATGAATGAATATCTAAATGATTTTCTGCAATATTAGTTATTATAGAAATATCAGGACTAATATCCATATCCATAAGTTGAAAACTAGATAATTCTAATACTATTATATCTTCTTTTTTCATTTCAGGTAATTTAGTAAATAATGGTGTTCCTATATTACCTCCTAGGAATGTGTGATAAGAATTAGCTTTTAATATTTCATTAATTAATGTAGTTGTGGTTGTTTTACCATCACTTCCTGTTACTCCGATTACTTTGCATGGTGCTAAATGAAGTAATTCTCTTATTTCAGAAGTTATTACTGCTCCTTCTTCTTTAGCAATAACTAATTCTTTTCTAGTTGGTAAAATTGATGGACTTCTAAAAATAATATCAAAGCCATGTAAATAATCAAAAGCTTTTTCTTCATTGTAATACTTTATTTTATAAAGATTTAATTTATCTATTAGATTTTTATCTAATGGTTTGGTATTAAATACTACTACATCACATCCTAAATTATGTAAGTATTCTAATAAAGGAATGTTACTTACTCCTAAACCTAATATAGCTATTTTACTAGATTTTAATTTGTTATTGTATTCTATTAAATTCATGTTATTCCTCACTTTCTAAGAATTCTAGATTCTTATATTCTTTTATATCTACAATGTCTTCTTCTTTTCTAAAACATATATCATTAAATTTACAATATTTGCATCCTAATAAATCATTATTTTGTCTTTTAGGATTTATGTCAAATTTACAATTAGTTATATCATTAGCATTTTCTTTTATCTTATTATCTATAATATTAGTTATTTTATTGATATTATCACTACTTATTACTTTTGAATAGGTATAAAAGCCATTTTTAGTAGTCTTTAATGATTTAATCATTGTACTATCATTATATGTAGGATCAAATTCATTTAATATTTTTATATCATTATTTGAGTATCCTACTAATTTTAAGTTATTTTCTTTTAGTTTTAAATAACTATTTTTATAATCTTTATTTATTTCGTTATTTAATATTTTTTGTAGGTAAAAACCTGCGACTTCGACATTAGTTAATTTATTAGTATTTTTTGCTAAATATAAATATATTGGTAATTGCATATCTAATCCATATATAACATTATTTAAGTTAGTGTTGGGATTTCCTGTTTTATAATCTATTATTGCTACAATTGTTTTATCATTATATTTTTTATATACTAATTTATCTATTATTCCCATAAATCTTATGTTAATATTTCCTGGTATATTGGTATATATTTCTTCTTCATATAAATAACTATCTAAGTTACTATTACTTAATTGTTTTTTTATGGTAGTTATTATAAAATCTAATTCATTTTTTAGTTTATTTAGGAAGAATTTTTCTTTTATAGTAAATTCTTTATTTAATTTATTTATACTATTAGTATATTCAGTGTCTAAATCAAAGTCTTCATTATTCATTTTAGATAATACTTCATGAAATATTGTACCAATACTAGTCATAAATGTTTCTTCATAGATACTTATTTTAAGTATATTAGATAAGTAATACTTAAATGAACACTTGTTATAATTATCTAATGAACTATATGAAAGTAATAATTTATTATTTATAAATTTATATAAGTTATCTTTAGAAATTAAAGTATATTTATTATCAAATGATTTATAGTTAACATCATAATTACTATATAATAATTCTAGGTTATCTTCTTTTATTCCATAATTAACTAATTTATCTAGATATTTAGTTAAATTTATTTTATTTAATTTATTAGAATATTTGTAATTGTTTATTTCAATATTTTCAATATTAGAATTTAGTACTTCACTCATACTAGATATATAACATACACCATTATCACTATTTAATTTATATGATAGGTTTAAGTTTTTTATTGATTTTAAGTTAGATAAAATTATGTTATATTCTATTTTATTTAATTCTAAAGTATTTTCTATATTTAAAACATTAGTAATATTATCTGTTATATATTCTTCATCTTTATATATTGTAGGTATTTCTCCCTGGTTAAATCCTAAGACAAATACATAATCATTATCAGTAATATTATTATCTTTTAAATCTATTAATTCAATACTTTTATTATATTTTGTTTCAATATAAGTATTTTTTAATTCATATATTAACATATCTTTTACTTCAAGTAGATTATCACACCAAGTATATTTATTTAAAATATTAATTATTTTAGATACTATTTCTTCATCATAATTAATTATA